>Ga0255780_10000007_pt1 | contig 275058 bp, 198 predicted proteins | sample 071ome_32_FD_179978 | JGI IMG/M metagenome (GOLD analysis project Ga0255780, IMG submission 179978) | Coastal salt marsh microbial communities from the Groves Creek Marsh, Skidaway Island, Georgia - 071405AT metaG (version 2) | ecosystem: Environmental > Aquatic > Marine > Intertidal zone >... | reverse complement strand
TTCTTCTTCTTCTTCTTCTTCTTCTTCTTCTTCTTCTTCTTCTTCTTCTTCTTCCTCCTCCTCCTCCTCCTTCGTCGGAGTTGGTTGCTCGGAGACTTCCTGAATGGTGACAGATGAAGCGCCAGGTTGCTTAACTACTCTTGGTTTGCCCGTCTCTTTGTTCAGCTCAACACCTAATCCTCGTGCTAACAGTTCCTCACTCTCCTCCACGGCTTGTGGTTGGAGTTCGACAATCATCTTACGAGCCAGATCGCTCCCTTGGGTCATGTTTCTCACGGCCCACAACGCCCACTCTCGGAGATAGGCTTCTCCGTCTTCTCCTCGAGTGTGATTGAGAACAACTGGGATGCCTCCGAGCTTGGCGATATCTTCGCAGACTCTCACTCTATTGAAACACGCGTTGCCTATGATGGCAATGAGATCGACCCGGTATCCATTCCATGGTATTTTGTTCGGGTAGACGATGTCACTCTGCAGCTCTTTTGGCATGTGCGCTTCAAGCTTTGGCGCCGCGGCAGGCCCCGCGGCTTTACTCGTCTGACCAATACCGAGCGGCGGTGGTAGCGACGCAAGTAAAGTGAGAGCCAGGCGGATAAGTCCTAAAGCGGCTAGACACGCTGTCGTATCACCTGCGTGCGGTCTCACCTCGCGTTCACTTATTGTGCGTAGAACGCTCGTGCACTCCATCAGAATGGAGAGAGTTGCGCCGTTTTCCTCTTCAGAGGGAGATTCTGCGAAACGAGCGGCAACGACGGACGTGGTATCCACTAGAAAAGCTAGAGCGCCCTCTGGCATGAGTAAAGGTGGCTGCTCGCCCTCTTTAATTTGAGAGCGATGCACGTCCACGTACGAGGTTGCCACTTTACTGTCCATCAGTGTAGCAATGAAGTGTAGCAACGTCGCTTGTTCGGGCACGTATTTGAGACGTAGAGCTTTCGAACGTGGGCCATCTGGGATCTCATTTGTACGAGAGTCATCTTCTGCGAGCGCGACGAGTCGTGCGCGAAGCATGGCTTCGTTATGCGCCGCAACCTCGTCTCCATTTGGAGACAGGCCTCTGAAAAGTCTGGGCAAGCCATCCCCTTTACAACATACTTCCAGAATCAGCGCGGGTAGATGCGCACCACCTCCGACTCCGTCTGGTTCATCTGGCTCCGTAGAAGCCCTGAGCATGGCAAGCCAAAAGCCCTGAGCCATGTCCACCACTTTGGGCATTCGGTCGGCATCCCGAGTCAGACACGCTTTCACCAACGCACACGCCAATCCGTGGGTCTTTGCCCCTCGAATACCTCGCAACGTAGCGATACCGACCAGCGCCTCTTGAAAATAGCTCGACTCCCACGCCGCGGTTAAACATCTCTGGTCATCCATGCCCGCGTTGAGTAACGTCTGCAGAGCGAACATCATAAACTTTGCCTGCGACTCAAGCGCCTCATCTCCCGTCGGCGACGCCTTGGACGCCGTCACCAACGCCCGAACCAAACCATCACACGCCCCACTCTTCAGTAACACTTTCGTCGCCTGAATATCGCCTGCACACGCGTTTCTCAGCTCTCTAATCTCCCGAACCGCGCTCTCTTCGTCTCCGATGCCGCAGCCGCCCACCGCAAGTCTCCCTGCCACCCGTCTCGCAACCTCAACACGTTCCATCCGATCCTCTCTTTGGTTCCTGACAACAAAACACGAACGACCAACCTCTTGCCAACGCCCCAATCCCACCGGCGCAAAACCCTCGCCGCCGTTCGTCCACGCCCCCGACGTCTCGAGCCTTGGGTTGGAAAAACTCCAAGTCGTCTGCAACAGACGCGAACGGGCTTCTCCTACCCGATTCACCGCTCAGCGAGCCCGTATCGTCGTCCTCGTTCTTTGGCGTCAGCGTATTCGCCGTCGACATGTATCGCGCGCCGATCGCGCGCGAGGCGTCGCGAAGTGTCGCGAGAGGACGTCCCAAAAGCGGTCGCGATGAATGCTGCCAGGATTTTGGCACTCACGATCGAAAGGATTGGGAAACACCACACGCTGCCGCCGCGTCGGAGGAAATTCTGCGCGCGAACGCGAGAGGACGCTCGAGATGAGTCTTAAAGTGGCGAATTGTCCGAGTCAGGTGCGTCGATGGCGACGGTGCGACGCGCGCGGTCGCGGGAGGGTCGGAAAGGAGTAGAGTGATTTTTTCATTCGCACCACGTGGATGTTTGTTTGTTTCATTCCGTCGTGCATGAAAATGAGACGAGACGAGCGAAGACTGACGAGTGTGAACGTTATGAATGCGTTGTTTCGTGCGCTCGCGCAGGAGTTGGCGCTGACGAATTGCGCGTTTCTGAGCGAAGCGGACGCTGGTTTGTACGTGCCTTATGTTGAAATTGGAGATTGCATCTTTGCAACGAAACCGCACGCTGAAGTTGCGCCCGGAACGGTTGGGCTGAATGGTGTGCAGAGAAAGCAACTCCGTGTGAGTGTGGGAGATGCGGTGCGATGCGCGAGATATGAGCCTCCGACGCGGGAGTTTGACTGCGCAGGAATGACGATTGAGCTCGAGTTTACGAGACCCGCGCTGGCGGCGTCATACGTCGCGAGAAACGCACATGAGGGCGTTGAGGCAGAGGCGATGACGTCCATCTTGCGGCGGACATTCAGTTCGCAAGTGTTTACGATTGGACAAAAGGCGGCGATTGAGTATTGTGGAAACAATTACCTCATAAGCGTCAACCATTTGATTGTCGAGGGCGCCAGAGAAGGAGTCACCACGCTCAGAGGGATGTTTACTCCTTCAACGGCGGTAGTGTACGAAGCTTCATCGAATAGTGGGATTAAAATTTTGGGTCAAAAGGCAGCAGTGATGAACACGGGTCTATTCAAGAGCAAGGATTTCAGTTTCTCCAAGCTCGGCATTGGCGGTCTCGACAAGCAGTTTGAGGACATTTTCCGTCGAGCGTTCTCGTCTCGAATTTTCCCTCAGAGCGTGGTTCAACGTCTTGGTATTCAACACGTGAAGGGTATGTTGCTTCATGGTCCCCCGGGTACGGGTAAGACACTGATTGCGAGACAAATCGGCAAGATGCTGAACGGTAAAGAGCCAAAGATTGTGAATGGGCCCGAGGTGATGTCAAAGTACGTCGGTCAGTCTGAGGAGAACATTCGCGCCCTTTTTGCCGACGCAGAAGCGGAATACAAGGCTAGAGGCGACGACAGCGATTTGCATATTATCATCTTTGATGAAATTGACGCCGTATGTAAAGCTAGAGGTAGTGTATCGAGCGGTACTGGAGTTCATGATTCGATTGTCAACCAGTTGCTCACGAAGATTGATGGTGTCGACGCGCTGAACAACATCCTGCTTATCGGTATGACGAACAGAAAGGATATGCTAGATGAAGCCATCTTACGCCCAGGACGTCTCGAAGTGCACATAGAAATAGGCTTACCGGATGAGAATGGTCGTGTTCAGATTTTGAACATTCACTCCAACAAGATGAGTGAGAACGAGTTCCTCGGTGGAGATGTTGACGTCGTCGAGCTTGCGAAGAGGACGAGCAACTTCAGCGGTGCTGAGATAGAGGGTCTAGTAAAATCAGCCGTTTCGTTCGCTTTGACGAGACAAGTGGACATGAATGATATCGGAGCGCCGATTGACGAAGATAACATTAAAGTGACGATGGCGGATTTCGAGATGGCTTTGCTCGAGGTGAAGCCGGCTTTCGGTGCGTCTACCGATTTGTTCGAGCGATGTATGTTGAACGGTATGATATCGTACGGTTCAAAATACGAGAAACTCGTCTCCACCATGCAATTGCTCATCGAACAGGTGAGAGTTTCGGAAAAGACCCCAATGCTCACGTGTTTGCTTGAAGGTGGAGCCGGTAGCGGTAAGACGGCATTGGCTGCCGCTCTCGCCATCAAATCCCAGTTTCCATTCACCAAGCTTTTGACTTCTGACGGATTTATTGGTTCCTCTGAGGTCCAAAAGTGTCAGGCTCTCGCAAAGTTGTTCGATGACGCTTACAAGTCGCCCGTCTCGCTCATCGTGTTGGATGATATCGAGCGTCTTCTGGAGTACGTCGCCATTGGTCCGAGATTTAGCAATGTCGTCTTGCAGGCGCTGTTAGTACTTCTCAAGCGTCAGCCTCCGCCTGGCCGCAAGCTTTTCGTCATAGGCACGACGTCTTTGCCGCTCGTCTTTGAAGACATGGGTCTGAACGCTGCGTTCAACGTATCGCTTCACGTGCCCATGCTCTCCGCCAACGAAACCGCCGAAGTCCTTCGACAGCTCGGCGCTTTCACCGACGCAGATCTTCCGAACGCGTGCCAGGCTCTCCAGGCACTCATGGGAGACCAAATTCCAATCAAGCGTCTATTTATGCTCATCGACATGGCTCGTCACGGCCAAGCCGGCGCCAAGCACGAACCCGTGCACGCCGACGCTGAAGGTCCGGTGCCTCTTGACCGCTGGGTTGAGTGTCTCAAGGATCTCACCCAATAGTCAATCCCGTTTTAAGAATCAATCGTCATTAAGCGCATATAAATCAATCATTACAAATTTCGCTAAGTCTTCTGCATCTCTGTCTTCGTCTCGACTCGCCAGAGGAACACATTGCGATCTTCCCTCCCGACCGCCTCTTCCTCTTCCGATCCACTTGAAGCTCTCACTTCTTGGACGGAGAGAACAATCCCGTAAACGTATTCATCACAACCCCATACGTCAATCCAACCGTCACCGCCCCGACGCGAATGAACGCCGCGAGCGAGCTCGACCCGCCGTAGGGTCCTCCGCTCATGGATACCGTCAAACAAGGTCTCGCTCCTTTCGTCCCGTGCGCTACGGTCGACGAAATATGCCTGAAGAGGAATAGAAAAAGACGCAGCTCTTTCCGTCCGTTCGATCCGCGCTCCTCACGAAGACAATCGGCGATCGCCGCACTGTACGGCACTGTGCGGCGATCGCCGATCGCGTGAGCCGAAACCCACGGCTGTCATATAATCTTTTTAAATTCCCCAACGAAAACAAAATCATCATTGACGAGCTCTTTCTACTTATTATGAGTACCAAACGTCTATTATTTTTATAAAGTGGTGGTCGCGCATTTTTTGGAGTTTTCAAACGATGGAACGCGTCACTCTGCGAGGCCGACCCGACGCACGCGCGCGAGGACGACTGAGGGAGACTCGAGCGGGAAGTCGAAACCGAAACCGAAGCGAACCGATCCAATCACCCGCAACGGCGAAACGAAAAGAGATTGAAAAACTTTTGACGAAGATTTATAATGATGTTGACGACTCTGACAAAGACGAGTTACGCAGTGTTAACGGTCGGAAGAACCTGCGCGCGAACGCCCGGGGCAAGGCGAGGATGCCGACGAGCGACCCCGATGGTGTTCGCGAATGCCTCGCGGGGACACGCGGGGGCTCGCGCGGGGCACTCGGTGGGGAGGTTCGCGGAGAGCAGGACGGCGAGTTGGCGGGCGCCGCGGGAAGGCGCGGGCGGGAAGCGCGGGCACATCGAATGCGAAAACATTGGAGGTCGACGGGCGTCTACCGTAGCGCGCGGCGGTGGAGGAGGTGGTTGTGATGGTGGTGGAAGTGGAGGGGGAGGTAGCGGCGGGAACGGTGGTAAAGGCGACGGTTCGTCCTCCAGCGGCGTTTCGTCGCTTTGGGCGGCGTATCTCAACTCGCTCGAGAAGAATCCGTTGGCGACCAAGTGTGCCACGTCCGGCTTGTTGAACGCCCTCGGGGATTTGTTCGCACAATTTATGTTTGATGGTGCGGCGGAAAACGGTGTCGACTGGCGTCGTGCGGGCGTGTTTACCTTTCTCGGCGCCGTCTTGGTTGGGCCAACGCTTCACTTTTGGTACGGCACTTTGGGCAAAATTGTCACCGCGCAAGGCAGCACTAAGGCGTTCATTAGCCTGGTTTTGGACCAGGGGTTGTTCGCTCCAGCCTTTTTGTGCGTTTTCTTGTCATCTCTATTCACCATCGACGGCAAGATGAACGAAATCGTCCCGAAGCTCAAGCAAGACTTTACGGCCACCGTTTCCATGAACTGGAATATCTGGATCCCGTTCCAGTACCTGAACTTTAGGTTTGTGCCGCTCAACTTGCAAGTCGCCGCAGCGAACGTCGTGGCTCTGTTGTGGAACACGTACCTTTCGTGGGCCTCGCACAAGGAGGTTGTCGTGGAAACGAAAGGAAAGAAGTAATGTTGTAATGTTACAGAATCGACAAAGCAGCTAAATTGTTGCCCCAGAGCAAGACGAACCAGAGCCAGCAGTGCAGCCGAAGCAGTGATTATCGGCCACGATGCGCTCTCCAACTAGATCATCCGCCGTTTCGAGGTCGAAGATGGTTTTCGTACCTCGAACTGGCATGTCAAGCTGTTGGTTGAAGTCACAGTCAAACAGGCGACCATCCCACGACACGCTGATGAGATCGCGGCACATGACACCCGCCGACGCAGCCACGTTAAAGTTTTCAACCAAAAGGTTCATGTAGTCGCTAGTCTTGCCTTCTTTGTGTAAATAATCGGCAAAACGCTTTATGGGCATGTTCGTCAGAGTGAACAACTGAGAGAACTCGATGCCCCATGTATCGCGCAACTCGCTACGATACGCCACCTCAAGCTTCTCTTGGTCTGGAGGCAAAAACGCCCCACCAGGGTTGTACATCAAGTCTAATTTTAATTCACTTCCTTCAATTCCATAGCCAACGGCGTTAAGATCTCGAAGCGCCGCGATGGAGCGTTCAAAAACACCCTTACCGCGTTGAGCATCGGTGTTGGCTTCGCTGTAGCATGGGAGCGACGCTACAACTTTCACACGATTCTCCGCCAGAAAAGCGGGCAAATCCTCTTGCCCGGCCTCATAGAGCACAGTGAGATTACACCTATCAATCACGTCAACGCCCAGTTTCCTCGCCTCGGTGACGAGATAGCGAAACTGTTCGTGAAGCTCTGGCGCACCCCCTGTCAAGTCGAGCGTCTTGACGCTCGGAGAGTTTTTCAAGACTCTCACGATCGCCTCCGCCGTCTCGCGAGACATGACTTCCTTCGTTCTGAGAGGAGACGACTCCACGTGGCAGTGCGAACAAGCTTGATTACAGTAGAGCCCGATGTTTACCTGCAAGATGGTGGTCGGCTCTCGCTCTAGTTCCTTGCCACCTTTGGACGAGAGGTACTCCTCGAAAGACGGAACTCCGAGGCCATCCAGCGCACGACGACGACGTGCTCTTTCTTCCTTTGTGAGCGCTTTTTGTCCGAGGTCGTTCAGTCGCTGCTGCGCCGTCTGGAACTCCGTGTCCGTCTTCATCGCTTCCAAGGTTTCTGCGATGAGAGACCCCGGTCGAGAACTGGCTGTGTCCCTAACGATGGTTCCTGTTCGAAGTTTTGCGGCGGCACGACGCGGTGTCGTCCCCGCAGAAGCGGACGTTCGCTGCGTCCGAGCAATTGACGCCGACATGAGGAAAGGCGAGGCGTGAAGTGAGGGAGGGCTGTTCTTGATTTTTCATGGAAACGCTTTTCTATTTGCCAGGTGTAGCGTACACATCCGTGGGCGTGGCCGTCACGCGAGGTCCATCGGAGAGATTGAATTTAGTCTCCAGAGACGCTCGTACTGGGGTTTGTCTCTGTTTTATGATGGCGATTTCTGATTTGATCTCCTCGAGGCGCTGCGCAGACGACGGCACGGGCTTTTTGAAAGACGCTCCAGAACCGAAGTCTGATAATCGAGACCAGGTGGTGTAATTCTGCGCGCTTGGCGTCGTTGTCGGGCTACCTCGAAGAGTTCGGTGCAAATCAAGCGTTGCACTGAGTTGAGTGCGCCAAGCTTGCGTCTCTTGAGCCGGTGACCCAGGTGAAGCAGACTTTGTCGCGGACAGAACGTTTTGCAAGTCGTGCTTCTCAATGCGCAATCGCTGGACTTCAGCGTTCGCTTCACGCTGAGCCTGTATCGAGCGAAGGACAGAAGCTTCTGCGTCGGCAGTGAATTCAGCGATAGTTTGTTTCGCCGCCTCCATGGACTCTATTTGGCGCTCCAGAGCGATACGTTTGCGTCTTTCTTCGTGAAGCTCAAATTCCATCTCCTGCTTGGCAATATGAGCGTTGTGAGCGATTGAAGCCTGTCTTTGGGCCTCGATAGCGGCATCTCGAGCTGATGCAGTGTGTTTCGCTACTTGTGCGGCGTATTCTTGAACTTGCTCTGCACATTCATATCTAATCTCTTCCTTTTCTCGGAGAGCTTCTCTTTCCGCATCGCCCAACTTTGCCACCAGACGCTCGACTTCGCCGCTCAGCCGCTTGACATCCTTCTCGAGAATCTTGACTCTATTCATAGCATCGGTCCGCTCTTCAATGACCAATGAAAGCTCCTTAGATCCAGTGTTTTCTCGCAGAACGCTAGACTCAATCATCTGCTCCAGCTCTGCGAGTTGAGCGTCTTTTTCAAAGCTCTCATCTGTCTTCTTCAAAAGTTGCTCTGTCAACTTGACATTTTCATCCCTTGCCGATCGTAAATGAGCGAGGGTCAATTTCAAATGCTCTTCAGCCGTCGATTTCGCCGAAGTGACGACTGCAAGCTCCCGTTTAAGGCTGGCATTCTCGTCGAACAACGCGGGTTGTGTCATCTCTCCGCTCTGAAGCGCCTCAACCTCGTTGCGAGCGTGCGCCGTCATCACTTCCGAAGCCTCCGCCCTTCTGACCGCTTTATCCCTCTCTTCCGTCAGTTTGGTCAAATCCTTACGAAGAGCATCATTTTCCTTGCCTAGAACCTCTTCTACCGATCGATATCTCTCAATTTTCCCGCGCTGTTCCTCAACATCCGCCGCCAAGCGCGCCGCTCTACCTTCTTGAAACTCCAAATTCTTAGCCAAATTACGAAGTTTGATTTCATACGCCGCCCTTTGACCGTCAAAATCGGCATCGTCGTTCAATGCATCGCGATTACTCGCTGCGTGCAGCGCCTCCTCCGCTCTTTCGAGAGCCTTTGACAGCAACAAATTTTCTTCTCGTAAATCTCTAACGAGTGCTGCTCGCGAACTCTCATCTGGCGTCCCGACCGACCGAACCGGCCTCGAAACGCTTCCGGGCGTCGTTGGGCGCACAGAAATAGATCGTTCTCGCAACTCATCGCCACCACACTCAAAAACTCTCCCTAAAAGTTGCGCCGCCGCAGTCGCGCCGCCGCATGCCAGTCGAACGCTTCTTCGCCCGCCCGAGACCGAAACCACCAACTCCACCTCCCCATCGTCCCCAACCGCGCTCTGCACCCGCGACGCCGACACCACGGACGCGTACGGAAACTTCCCTAGCAACGCCCGGCGCGTCGTCGACGCTCGCCCGTCGTCACCGTCGCGAACGAGTCGATCGAGTCTCAAGCCTCTGGATGACACCTCGAGTTCAGCATCCACCCCGGCGTGCGCGCTCGCATTACCCCTCGCACCGAACACGCGCACGGCGTGCACGCTCGCGTCCATCTTCTTTTTTTGGATTCCGTCTGGTGCGACGCGATCGGCAACGCGATCCAACTCGATGGAGGCGGGCGCCGTGTGACGACAGAGTGCGACTCTCCGACGCGTTTGGCGTTCGCTGACTTTACGTGTCCGAGCATTCGAACGAAGAGTCAAGCGCGTGGGCGCGAACAGGTGTGAGAGGATCGAGTCGAGTCAATCGAAAAGCGCGACGTGACGGAGGGCGCGACGCGACGCGAGTGGAAGAGGACAGCGTTGACGTTGAGTGATTAATCAATCAACCCGTTATGCAGCGAGCGTTCGTCGTGACGTGTTCACCGGCGCGAGGCGCGTCGGATCGATGCAGCACGAGCCGTGGGACGGTCGGGGGTAAATGGAACTCGCACGCGTCGCGCATGGACGCGCTGGATCTGCGACGACGCGTTGCGCGTGGACGCGTTGCAGCTAGACTGAGTCCGGATGACTTTGATGAGGATGATACTTTTGGGGAACTCGAGGCGTACGGTGACAGAGATAGAGCGTCTGGGCGAAGGAACGCGCGGGAATCGGTGAAAAAGCGGGCGAAGAAGGCGCTGGATGAGGACGACGAGGCGATGAGAGATGCGTTTTTGGATGGTGCGGAAGTCTTTGCGTTGACGGCTGCCGTCGGCGTCAAGGCGAGAGCTGCGTACGTCGAGCACAAAGTAGCAAAGGCGGCTCGAGCGAGCGGTTACATCGAACACGTACCGCCTCGCGCGGTGACATCAGTCTGGGGGGATTTGCCGCTTTACGTTGCCGTCGTTGCTGGAACCGTGATGCGGAGATTGAGTAAGGCGAAGGATGAAGCGTCCGTTGGTCAACTCAAAGGTGTGCCCAGCTCGCTCAAGGCAAGAATAGCTGTCCTTGAGCAAGCGACGGATAGCGTGATGGAGGTCTCCCGACGAACAGCGAGAGATGTATCTCGTCTAGGCACGCGCGTTCGTTTAACCCGTCGCGAGCTCTCTCCACCGCTCCGAAAGGTGCAGGCGGAGACCAAGGAAAGTGCACAAATTTTAGCCGCCGTCGCTGAGCGCATCGAACTCCTCGAAGGCGAGCTCGCACAAGGGCAATCAACCATGTCAGGGCTTCACACCGTGAGCTCAAAGCAATTTGAGGTGCTCTCCAAGGCGATCTCAGACCTCAAAGCGTCCCAAGCTGAGCTTCAGGCTCGCCTCGCCGAGCTTCCCGAGCCCGCACAGGCCAACTACAAACCCGCAGAGCTCGTTCGCGAGCTCCAAAGCGTCAATCTCGATCCCGCGAACGCCAGCGGTTCGAACAAGACGAAATCCGCGCTTCGAGCCGAGGCTGATTCGACGAAGACGACGAAGACGACGAGCGAGGAATCACTCGAATAGCCAGACACACGTGTAACAGACAAGGACCAGCCTCTTCGCCCCGCCATATTGTACGAGCGATTACGGCATGACGCATGCAACACGCGATACGATACGCACTGTTTATTCATACATGCTGACTCATCCGCCCCAGCGCGGGGTTTGGCTCGGACCGCGTCCCGTCGGTCGTCGTCAGTCGCGCGCGCGAACCGAACACGCGCAAAGAAGTAGAGAGAGAAAAGACCGAACATGCACGCCGTTACCATCGCGAGCGTCGCGAACAGAGCCATCGTCAGCGGGTGCGTCCGAAGCGAAACTCGAAGAAAGAACGCGGAGTGAATGAAGTGAAATGAAGTGAAACGAGTGACGCGTGCCTACGTCACCAAGCTCGTTTTGTTTTATAACGACGGACGCAGATGGATGGAGAGACGACACCGAGGGATCGGCGCGAGAGAAACTCGCGAGAAATATGGAGAAGCGAAATGAGCGAGCGTCTGTGGTGGAGACGGACGCGAATGGAGCCGGGACTGACGGAGGGTGACTTTTGTTTTCGACCGCGTGGGAAACAGACGGGCGACGCGAGAACGCGTTGGCGCCAAGCGCGCTGCTCGAGTGATCACCCCGGCTAAGATTGACCGCCAAACGGGATTCATCGAATCTGATAACACTGGTATGGGTAACATTTTCGCGATTGAGCCCAAGCAGCTTTACACGGAGTCGCCGACGAGCGACAAGTACGCCAAGCAAGGGTTGGGTGGTGTCGGCGGGGCGATCGTCGCGCTCGGCGTGGTCGCCGCTGTGGCTTTCGCAACCACCTCTTTGAGTGGTTTCGAGGAGGCGAACAACGAATTTGCCAACTACAACGGCCAGTCTGTGTCGTATTACGAGACTGAATTCAAGTAAATCAAGCGCTCGTTTGTATTTCGATTTGTAGTTGAGAAAAATCCGCAAACAGAGCGCTCCCCTCATGCAATGCCGCAGTGTGCTCGACGTCAGTCTGGCGCGCGCGGTCTCGATCGGACGCGCGACGAATGCTCTCGAGAACGTTAACGGCTCGTGTTTGCACGTCTAGACGCGGCTTGAGGTCTTCGCGTGGTCTCTTACAGAGAGCATCCTCGTCGCCCAGAGCTGGGTCAGCAACGAGAACTGGTAACCGGACGAAAACTTTCGGCATGTCTACGGAATCGAACGGCGGCGTCAAGTTTGGCCCGATCGCGATTCCAGCGTCGCAAGTGTTTCACGAGACTTCGACCACGTTTGCGCTGGTAAATCTCAAGCCCGTCGTCCCGGGACACGTGTTGGTCTGTCCGCGTAGAGTCACGCCCAAGTTGACAGAGTTGTTAGATGAAGAGATATCTGATCTGTGGCGCACCGTCGCCGTCGTGCAGCGAGTGATTGAGCGCGAGTACAACACTACGTCATCTACTTTAGCGATTCAAGACGGACCTCTGGCTGGTCAGACGGTTCCACACGTGCACGTGCACGTGCTCCCGCGCAAGGAGGGAGACTTTGCTCGAAACGACGACATATACGACGAGCTAGAAAAGTGGCGCGGCGAGGCTGGATCTAAAGCTCTGGACGACGATCGTCCACCGAGATCGACAGAAGAGATGACGGCCGAAGCTAACACTCTTAGGGCGCTCTTTCGCGATTAGTTTCCCCCGTATCAATAAAACTTAAGTAGCTGTAGACTAACCACCTGGCGAGTTACCCCTCATTCTTCGACCCGCACGCGAACAGCGCGCGAGACTATTCGCTGCTCGAAACGGTAAAGGTGACAGACGTATAGCACCATGATCGGCGGTCTCATCAATCAACTCAAGGACACCCTTCACGTCGGATACGACGCTTCAAAGACTAAAACAGCACTCAGGCTGTGTGTAGGACGAATCAAATTGATCCGGAACAAGCGCGAGAATCAGCGAGTGAAACTCGAGCGCGAGGTGGTGGAGCTTTTACACAGCGAACGAGGCATCGGACAAGATTCTGCGAGAATACGATGCGAAGCGCTGTGCAGAGAGGAAGCTATGCTGGAGGCTTACGAGATTTTGGAGCTAATCCTTGAAACAGTCATCACAAGATTAGCAGTTGTTGACTCTGCAAAGGAGTTACCCGATGAACTGCGAGAAGCGATCGCAACCGTAGTGTATTCAGCGAAGAGAGCCAAAGAGTTACCAGAGTTAGATGCCATAAAGAGACAATTCGGTCGTAAGTTTGGACGCGGGTACGTATTGTCTTGCGAAGGTGAAGGGACTGCGCGAGCTTGCGGAGTGAATTTGACTGTCCTCGAAGCGCTCAAGGTGAAAAACATCGAATCTAGCGTAGTCCAACAACGTTTAGAAAAGCTGTGCGTCGCTCATGATATTGCTTTTGAGCAAAAGGAAACAAAGCAAAACGTTAGCGAGCCATCCGCTGAGTCGGTTGAGGTGGCTTATTCCACCGCAATCAAGGCTGCTGAAATCGCAGAGGCGGCCGCTCGACGGGCAGAAGAAGCGTCTGAGGCAGCGGTGGCCATTGTTAGCGGAGCGTCTCAGAGCTCCATGGATAACTCAACCAAGGATATCAATGACGAGGAAGTTGACGCTCTGCTCAACGTGGCTGTATCCATTGGTGAGTTGGAAGCGTCCTCAACAAAGAGCGACACGGCGCCAAAAAGCGCCAATCAAGCACCGAAACGCGACTCTGAAGACGATCTCGCCCTGCGTTTCGCAGCTCTTAAGAAACCTCCGCGATGAATTGCATGTAGTAAAACTTGTCCTCATATTTGCATATTTCTAGCAACTGTTCAACTTTTGCAGTCTGACGTCACTTTTTAGGCAGCTACCGCGCGCGCGGCACACGCAGCCATCGTGGTTCGATGGCGCTCAGGCGGGCCGCGCAGAGCGCAGTCGGACTCACTGTCGCAGTTACCGGCACTGGACTCGCCATTCATGGCTTGACTTCTTCCGACGACGCGCAACTTCCGCGGGATCCGTGGAGTAACTCATCCACGCCGCTTCCCACTAGAAAGGCCACCGTGCAGGCGCTCAAGCGAAACGATAGTCCTTATGACGTTCTCATCATCGGTGGAGGAGCCACTGGAGCGGGGTGTGCAGTAGATGCCGCTACGAGAGGGCTCAGCGTGGCGTTAATCGAAGGTGAAGACTTTGGAGCTGGCACGAGCGGTCGCAGTACAAAACTTGTACACGGTGGAGTGCGCTACTTAGAGAAGGCGGTATTCCAGTTGGACCCGGGACAGCTGAAACTCGTCTTTGAAGCTCTGCAAGAACGTAAAACATTGCTGAATAACGCCCCGCATTTGACCCGAGCGCTTCCGATAGCGACACCTTGTTATGAGTGGTGGGAAGTACCGTACTACTGGGCTGGTATGAAGGCGTACGACTTTGTCGCCGGCACACACGGCTTGACGATGTCCAGCTTTGCGCGGGCGAGCACAATGAAAGAGGCATTCCCTCAATTGAGTCAAATCCGCACAGATATCGGAGAGAAGTCGATGAAGGGGTCGATTGTTTACTACGACGGGCAGTTTGACGACGCGCGTTTAAACGTTGCCTTGGCCTGCACAGCGGCGCATGCGGGAGCAGCTGTAGTCAACCATACCCGTGTCATCAAGTTTCACAAGGATGGTGATCGAGTTATCGGAGTCAGAGCTCGTGATATGCTCACAGGTAGTGAGTACGATGTTTACGGGAAATCTGTCATCAATGCCAGCGGCCCGTTCACTGATCAAGTAAGAAAGCTGTCAAACGACAAGGCAGATGGGATAATGACGCCTTCTTCTGGAGCGCATTTAACTCTTCCAGCGTACTATTGCCCAAGTGATCTCGGATTGATTATTCCCAAGACGAAAGATGGCCGAGTGGTCTTTGTTCTACCGTGGCTTGGCGCCTGTATTGCGGGCACAACTGATACAAAGTGTGATGTCTCAATGACCCCGGCGGCGACCCGAGACGAGACTGAATTCATTTTAGAATCAATCGCACCATATCTGCAAGTTGAAGCGCGTAAGTCGGATATACTTAGTGCATGGAGTGGTATCCGCCCATTAGCTGCCGATCCTGCGGCGAAGAACACGGAGAACATGTCAAGAGACCACGTCATCGCTGTGGAGAAGGATAGCATGGTTACCATCACTGGAGGAAAATGGACGACGTACAGACGCATGGCAGAGGAAGCTGTGGACAGAGCCGTTGAAGTTGGTGGTCTCGCCGAGGAAGCTGGTAAATGTCGCACTCATAGTCTCGGTGTTGTTGGTGCTCACGGATACACGAACGATCTCTTCGTGAAGGTTGCTCAGAAAGGCGGAAGCGGCTTTGGTGGTCCGCCAGACGAAGCAGTGGCCAAGCATCTTGTGAACTCTTACGGAGACAGGGCTCTGGTCGTTGCTGATTTGGCTGCCTATTCGCACTTATCGAAGCGTTTGGTATCTAACCATCCGATCATTGAAGCGGAGGTCGTGTACGCCGCGCGCGCAGAATACTGCCAGACAGCAGTGGATTTCCTCGCAAGACGGACCCGCCTGGCGTTCCTTGACGTCGATGCCGCAGAGAAAGCTTTGCCGCGCGTGATCGCACTGCTCGGTGCTGAACTCGAATGGGGGGTCATGCGACGAAGGAAGGAATTAGCCGCCGCGAAGAGTTACCTTGCCACGTTTAAACACAACTAGCGATGAAATTTAATTTTTTTTAATCCAACATATCAGCCCCACTCATCCGGCGGTGGGGAAAACATCTAGTAAGAGGCGATTTGCCTGCTTCTTAAGCGAATTGCTATTGCCACGCATGATGATATCGTAGAAACCGCGAGACAGTCGCGCGTATTGATCCAATTCCGCCTGAACGACTTCATTAGACATGTTCTGGGAAATTTTCATCAGCTCAGAGTTACTAACGTTTGTCTGCTCCACTGTTTCGAGGAGCGCCAGCCCATTGGCTGCCTCTGGATTACCGCTTTCAAGACCAGCATTAAACGCATCTAGAGCGGAGTCTAGCTCACCGTTGATTATTCCCGTGTATCCCAGAGAAGTGTAGGCGCTCATGACTCCACTTCTAGCCGCCATTTCGTAGTACTTTTTAGCCTGATCAAAGCTCTGTTCGACGCCAACTCCTTCTTCAAAGCACATGGCAAGGTTATTCATGGCAGCAGCGTTACCCTTCTGAGCGGCAATCTTGAACCATTTTGCAGCACTAGCCCTTTCAGCACCGATGCCCAACTCTAAATATTCCAGCACACCGAGGTTGTTGTAGCAAGTTGAACACTCTGCTTTCACGCCCTCCTTGTACCACCCGCGCGCTTGCTCGTAGTCTCGCTTGACTGCGAGACCTAGTTCGTAGATTCGACCGATACTGCAATAGGCTGGAAGATAACGTCGCTCGGCGGCAAGAACATAACACTTTAAAGCCTCTTTCTTCTTTTCTAGGCTTGTTTCAGGGTCCAAAAAGAAATCAGAAGCTTCAGCCTCAAGCGTCTTTCCTCGTAGAAACAATTTGTGAGCTTCACTCGATGGTCCGAGCGGGATTCGTGGAAGAACAACTTCTTTGCGCTTTCCATGTTCGGGTTCAGTGCTCTCATCCGCTGCGACGACTGCGTTATCCGCGATTGCGGTCTCACACTCTCCTTCGCCGTACTTGACTGCTCGCAACACATAGCCAATGTCAATGTCCTGACATACGTACTGTACACCGCGAGCGTTTTCGATGAGCTCAACCTCACCGTCCGGACCAACTCGCTGCCATCGAATCGTACTATCCTTATCGATCACTCCGCTCCTAAATAAAACCTCTACGCACTCTCCCGCTTTCATTTCTCCGACTAGACGAATATCCTCGGCGTCTCGTCGACCAACGATTCCACCCGGCGAAGACGTCTCTTCTAAACGCATGTGACGCTCTGGGATGATCCAAGGAGACTCGCTGTCAACCTCTGATGGAGGAACGTATCCATCGTCTCCCACGATCGCTTGGTCCTCGAGATATCGCTTCGTAAGGGTCGCCTTGTAGTCGCCACCATCTGCTCTCACGAGGGCGAGGCTCTCCTTAAACCCGTATTGTGCACCCGCGGGCTCCTCGTTGCGCGTCCGCGACGGCACGATCGAGCGTGGAGTCGGTGACTGCGGTAAACGCGTCGCACTCCGCGACATGAGTCTGTCCAACACGCGGCGAGCACTGAAGGCAGACGGGAGTTCATTAGCGTGAGCTTGCAAGTTGCCGCTGCTTTGACTACGCGACACCTCAACGCTGCGGTACCTTTTGCGATCGCAAATCGGTTCGATGCAATGGCGAGTTTTAATACTTTTGTTTTACGAACGTGTATCTCGTTGTTACACATAAGAATCCCACTAACTGGGCAAACCAAACCTCTCTCTCACATAAGTCGACTTCTCTTGGCAGAAAAGTGCGGCGCACCCCTTAGTTCATGCGGCGGATGAGCGCGTTGATCTTGTCCTCGCGGTTACCAGCCATACCACCTTCAATGTAGTGCTTCTTCTTCTCGGTCATGCCGCCGTTCGGGGCGGAGAGCTTGAACGGCCAGAGGAAGTTGGCACACTCCTTGAAGTTCGGGCCGACGGTGTAAATCTCGTGGATCAAATCTTCAATGCAAATGATACCCTTGTCGCCGAGCACCTTCTCGATCACGGCGTTATCCGTGAGCGGAATGCGCTGCTTGTTCACCTTACCGTAGCCACGCTTGTAGATGAGCTCTCTAACGCTCTTCAAGTTCGGGTAACCGAACATGACGTACGGCTCAACCTTGCGAAGCTGGTTGAGAGTCGCCTTGTTCGCCTTCATGAAGATGCCGTTGTGGATTTGACGGAGGCGAAGGAGTTGGAGAATCTTCTTCGTCTTCGGGTGGATGTCGTTCAAACCACGGAGGCGCATGACAAAGATGAGCTTGTCCTCCGGTTCGACGTAGAAGCCACCCTTGGCACGCGCTTCACGCTTGAGGCGCACGAGGTCGGCTTCCTGCTCGGCGTGACAAGCAAAAGTGAAAAGGCTTGGTCAGTCTCTCGTTCGATGGCTCGCATCTCGCGCGCGCGAGGGGCGTAAAGAGGGCATCAAAACTTTTCACCGATATCTTTTCACTCGTATCGCATCGCGTCGCGTCGCATCGCGTCAGCCGTGGCGCGCCGAGCCCCAGTCACCTCACTGACGGAACCCTAAAACGCGCCACTGGGGTCGCATCCGCCTCGCGGGCGCGTCGTTTCTAAAAACACTCACCTGGTCGCGGTACTCCTTGACATACTTCTCCGCGCGCTTGAAGATTTCCTCACGCTTCTTTTCGCCCGAAGCCTTGGCCTCGGCGGCAGCGGCAGCCTTTTGGGCAGCCCACTGCTCGTCGCGCTTGCGCTTCTTGAGGACGGATTCCGGAACAGTAGACGGCTGTGCGAACGATGCGAAAAAAACGCGCGCGTAAGGTTAGTATCCCGTCGTGACGCGCGAGCGAAACGAAACAAATCAAAATTTAACCCATCGCGTTCGTCCCTTTCCAACGCGCGTCGCCCGCGGTTCGGTTCTCTTTCCCCCTCGCCGTCTCCCCGATCGACAGCGCAGCGCCCCGCCGACGCCACTTTAGGGTCACGCGAGCGATCCCACGCCGCGGACCTCCTCTCCCGAAGCCCACGCAGCGCGTCCACCGACCGACGCAAACCATAGCGCGCGCACGTAATATTTCCCCTTCATATTTTATCCTTCGCGTCGTCGTCGTCACGTACCATCGTCTCGTCTCCGCGTCGGTTTAAGAGGTCGATGCGTCTCCACCCACGCCCAGTCGTGCGCTCTCGTCGAGCCGAGTCGCCCAGAGTCGTCCGCGGTCAGTCGGTCCAGTCGTCGTCCACATGTCCGATTGCCAAATACCACCGTGTTGACACCTCATTTCCGGTATCAAATGCGATAAGAGTTGAGGAGAAGAATTAAAAAAACGATCGCATTCGATACGTTGTCTGGTCAAACAGTGCGAGTAGGGTGCTCCGACCGGACAGATGACAAAAGCAAAACCCGCGCCGAGCGGGGCGAGGAGACGAGTCGAGCACAATCGAGACGATTTTGGAATGAAAATGAACGAATGCATTCGAGCGCGAGCGTTCGCGACGGACGGACGGGACCGACGGACGACAGACGACGACCACGACCACGACGGACGATCGTCGACGGACGATCTCAGCCGGTCGCGAGCGAGTGATAGAGGAAACCGAAACGACGGGAGGGGTACCACGGGGAAAATGTCGATCGGGTCGAGCGTGCGCAAGCTGGAGACGAACGCGTACGCGGCGATCTTGAAGGCGATGGCTGTGACGGGGCTGACGTGGGATCGGGAGGAATTTTTGGCGCGTCTGCGGTTGGAGCTGAACATATCGAGCGAGGAACATGCGAGGATGCGGGAACAGATGGATGCGGATGATAACGTCGAGCGGTTGAGGTCGGGGTACGTGGAGTACAAGGAGGGGCAAGAGCTCAAGAGACAGAGAACGGAGGAACGCGCGTTCGCGGCGCAGCAACAGGCGGCAGCGAGAGCGGCGGCGCCGCCGCCGGTGAGGAGAAAACCTCAACACAGTGCGAACCGGGCGCCGAAAATTACGCCGGCGCAGCTCGCGGCCATGGGCGTGAACGAGTACATCTGCAAGAAGGTGAAGAGATTTTGGCCGAGCGAAGGGGGATGGTTCGACTGCATCATCACAGACTACAATACAGAGACGAAACAGCACTGTCTCACGTATGATATCAACACACCGAACGAATCCTATGAATGGGCTGATATTTCAACGTTTTCTCCTCGAGAATTCAAGATTGAGGATGGTAAGATCGACATTAACGAGCTTCAAGCTTTCTCGCAAGGACCGGCGGTGGCTCCGGTCGGATCAGCAGAACCTGTCCCGGTTGCTGGTGCGCCGACCGATTCCATCGTTGCGGCGGCGAGTAAGGCGCGCGATCCGGCAAAGTTTAACGCCGTTAAACAAACGCTCACTGCGGAGGAAGAAGCGCTTCGCGCCCAGCTCGCGGCGCTTGAAGACAGCGACGACGACGAAGATTAATTAAATTAGACCAAGAAGTAATAAAACTCAGTGTGTTGCTTCCTCTACACTTTCCGATACCAATCCGCGAGCGTCCCCAACGGAATCCCACAGTGATAACCTAAAACTATGAGCTGATTGACTAACGTAACCTTGGCAAAACCTCGGTCATCCCAGCGACGAGCGCTCGTGGTGACCTCGCCTTCAAATATGGTGGGCGCGCCGTGCCTTTGAAGCTTTTGTGCCATGACGTAATCTTCCATGAAAGGTAACTCATCGAACCCACCGACTTTTTCAAAAGTTTTCTTTCGCACGACTAACGCTTGGTCGCCGTACGGCATTCCAAACACTTTAGATCGTGTGTTTGTCCCAAATTCTATCGCGCAACGCAGGAGAGCTCGAAGACCGAGACCGCTGCCTTGGTCCGAGCTCATCTTAAACTTGAACGCACCCCAGTCTTTCGACCGACGACCACGAGGGTTGTTGAACTCATGCATCACTAAATCGTAGTAGTCGACAGGGAGCGTGCTATCCGCGTGCAAAAAGATTAAGATATCATCATCTTTCGCGCTGGCCGCGCGCCCTGCCATCGCCGCGCCGTGATTCATCTGTTTCGCTCGTCCCTTGTCGCATCGTACCACCTTGACTCCGCCCGCTCGCGCTACGTGAGCAGTGTTATCAGTACTTCCACCATCCACGACGATTATTGTAGCCTTTGGATGCTTGGCGCTCGATATCGCAGCGCTTACTCTGCTCTCCTCGTTCAAGGCTGGAATAACGACTGTGAACGATCCGTCCCGTCGACCTCGCGCTTTGAAAGACCCAGCCGCGCCGGACTCGTCCGATGTGGATGTCGATGCCTCACAACGCGACGCGCGATCGGCATCGCATCGGCGCCGAAACATGAGAGGTCGACCTGGTGTGAGGAGGACGTGGGCTGAGGTCAACACGGTGTCGTTTCGTATGCGTGACAAATACCCACGGACCCGAATGAAGACACGGACTTGGATGCTGTGTGCGGTGATGGCGATGCTCGTGCGCGCGGAAAGAATTGACGCACAGCTGAGTCAGTCTAGATTGGATGATCCGCGGACTGTGCGCGCGTATGTCGTCGATGCTGACGAGTGTTCTTTGCGGGGACGAGTGAACGATGAAACGTCAGTGGACTCTCGAGGTCAACGCTCGCGCTACTTTCCTGTGAAAGAGGTAGGTAGCCAGTGCGATTATGGTACAAACTCCCTCGCACTTGGGTCCTCGATCAACTCGATTCAAGTCGAAGAAGCGGCCGATGATGAAGCCGCAAAAAGCTTCGGCGACATGTTTGTCAGTCAAATGTCAATAGAGATCTGGTTTTCTAATGATTTGGCTACATCCTCTCAAGAGGCTACGTTTCCTATTTTAACCATTGCTGATCGAAGCAGTGAAGAGTTATTGATGGAGATTCTCGTCGATAACAAGCTTTGGATTGTTGAGAAATTGTTCGGCTACAAACTGGCAAGATTTCCGTTGGGCGTCCCTGCGAAGGAGAATTGTCATATGGTGCTCAATATCGATCATTCTAGCGTAAGCGTTTATGTCAACTCCATCTTACGACACTTTTATCCAATGAATTTGACTGTACCACCGAGTCAAGCCGCAGCGAGGGCGTACTTTCGTCTCGGTGGAAGAGCAGACGGTGTACCCGACGCCTGGTGGAAGGGTAGTTTTCAAGTGATTACCCTGTATTCCGAAAAGCTTCGCGTAGAAGACGTTCAAGAACTATATTTGGCTGGCACGAAAACTTCTTCTGACTCCATACTTGAGTCCTTTGAAACCAACACGACCATTGATCTGCAAGAAAAGCCCTTCGTGGCCATGTTTAACACTGTTGCACAGTTGAAACTAAACCAAACGCGTTTAGATGTGTTATGTGACGAGAACAAACGCACCTGTGGCTTAAGTTATCATTCCAAATTCGTTGTGCGGAACTTACCATCCCACGGAATGCTTATCGACTGTTTGAATGATCTGAAATTGGATGTCGGTGAGACGTACGAAATTGATAGATTTTGCTATTCTGCAAGTGCAGCGCCGTTCAACGTTCAGAAGCCAATGTTCAATTTTCTAGACAGCGTCGTTTTGAGCATCCTTGATGAATCTTCAACGCAATTCCGATTCTTGATCGATGTTCACAAGGGCATCCTAGTGTGCAACACCTCTCTGTCGTTGGTCGAAGATAGTTTGGCGACAACCACGCTTCGAGCCATTAGCACGATAGAATCGATAGGATCGAATTATCCTCCGGTGTACTTTGTCATTTCAGACATTGAGTATGGGTCATTGTTTTTCAAGAATGGGACGAAGATACCGTCTGGTCAGACGGTTGAAGGTTACAGTTGTAGTTGCACGCCAAACTGTTTCGAACACATTCTTCATACAATTTATTGCAAGTGCTTGGACATTGTTTTCATCCCGGCGCCAAACTATTTCAATGAATACGATTACTATTTTGGTCCAGAACATCCGCCGTGGTCGCTTGAACCTGCCCAGTTGACCTATCACGTGACAAACGATTGGCAACAGTCCACGCCGGCGACACTCAACATTTATGTACAAGGCGAGACGGACGTAACAAGACTTTCGGTAAATCAAACCACGTTCAACGCTCCATATTTGCAGAGGAGTCACATTGGTACCTTTGATGTCTGGAGTAGCGACTTGGATGCCGATCAACTTGTAGTCATGATTAGTTCCACGCACTCCAACTTGTTTGCAATATCAAACTCTTCTGCAATGGCGCTGTGCGAAAACCCCTTTCTGGTGGGAGATGGAACAGGAAACAGCCAGATCAGATTTAAAGCAGTACCTAGTGTCATTTTAGCCATCCTGAATAGCCTTACTTACATCAATATCGGCCGCGGAGTCACTCAAGACGAGGTTCAAATCACAGTTGAAGACACTGTGGTGATCATAGTTGCGCTGTTGGGATGAGAGAGACAGCATGTACATCACGCCATGTAAACAAATATCTTATTAGTTACGTTTCCCGCGAAAGTCGCACAGTGACCCGGTCAAAATTCATTTTTGCGTGACATGTCACATGTGGAGTGCGAACTCGCTAAACTGTGCACACTGCCATGCTGCACGCCACAGCCCGCGCCGCGGGTGCCCGACCACCGATGAAGCACAAGGTCCCGAGAAACGAGAAATCCCTCGTGTGTTTCATCCAAGCGCTCGTTGGTACGACCGTAGTGATCGAGTGTCGAGACGACGTCGCTATAAGGGGCCAGCTTGAACACTGTGACGATGAGATGCACTGCACACTTACGAGTGCTATACGCGTGACCCCTGACGGAGAAAAGACACGACTCGATAGAGTCTTCGTGAGGGCACGCATGATTCGATACGTTCATTTCGCGCCGAGTATCGACCCAGCGGCGCATATGGAGCAGAAGAGGTTAGACTGGTTTGAAGCAGCACGTCACTATGCGAGAAAGGCAGTTTTTGGGCCAAAGAATGCTGCAAAAACTTCAACGGGTACCTGAGCGAGCGATCCGTGATGCGATTTATTAAGACGCGATCGTGTGGGATGATAGATGACGTAGCATTTTAGAATTAGCTTTGTATGGCAAGTAGCATTTAGCATAGTGGCAGTTGACGTCTCAAGCAGTTTCTACCGCCTTTATTGCAGCAGCCTTACTCATGATCTCCTCTAATCGTTCCCATTCAGCGTAATAGAGCTCCTGCTTAGAAACCTTGGTGTCTTTTTCTTTTTGTATTTCTAGCGCTTTGTTAACGTCAGCCCCTGCATTGAACAGCTTGGCATCCAGTGCTGATATGTCCTTGTCCAGTACTTCGAGTGCCTTTTCTATCTTGCTGATAATCCCAGGGGCATTGTGAGCCTCACGAAGGAGCTCCCGTTTCTCCTTCTCCGCTTGTTTCGCCGCAGCTTTTTCCTCTTCGCTCAGCTCTCGACATTTCTCGGCAATAGAAGTATGTTGCACCGACGCTTCTTCCTCCTGCGACCGAACATAGTCGCGAAGCTCCGAGTAAGATCCACTCCAGTCGCTAATCCCCCCTTTACCGTCAAAAACAAATATATGATCCGCTAAATTATTGACGAATTGCCTGTCGTGGCTAACGATCAACACGCAACCATCAAAATTGGACAACATGTCCTCCAGTGCTTCAATTGTATCGAGATCAAGATCATTCGTAGGCTCATCGAGTATTAAGAAGTTAGGACAGAGTGCCAAAACGGTAAGCATCTGGAGCCTTCTCTGTTCACCACCACTAAGAGCACCAATTTGTACGGCTTGTTTGCCGTCGGTAAAGTTGAAGCGCTCCAGTAATGTATATACACTTAAGCGTTGTCCAGCAAAACCGCCTATGAGATCTTTGGCCTCACCCTCAACCTCTTTGACGTAGTCAACCACGCGCATAGTTGGGTCTCTGAAATTAACCACTTGACTATAATACCCGAACGAAACAGTCTCGCCCACGGATACCCACCCAGAATCAAGCGGGATTTCCCCTAGAATTGTTTTGATGAGCGTCGTCTTCCCGGCTCCATTTGGGCCTACCAATCCAATTTTCTCACCCTTGTTGAAAGCGTAACTGAATCCGTCTAATATCATCTTATCTCCAAATGATAATCGGGCTTGGTCAAACTCTACGATCACATCACCCATGCGTGAGGATGATACTTCTCCAAGCTCGACAGACTTTGTTTTTGTGCCCTTGTAATTCACACGCTCAGTGAGGCTTGAGAACCGCTCAATCCTTGCTTTTTCTTTTGTAGATCGAGCCTTGGGCTGGCGTCTCATCCATTCTTGCTCTTTCTTGAACATGTTCTTGGCCGCTTGTAGTTGCTGTGCCTCTGTCGACCACCTTTCTTCCCGTTGTTCTAAGAAGGCTGCATAACCTCCGCGGTGCCGATAGGACCCGCCGCGTCCATCAAGCTCTAAGATATCTGGACACACGTTATCGATGAACATCCGATCATGGCTCACTAGTAGCACTGTGAGCTTTGACAATCGGAGTTGATCTTCCAGCCACTCGACGCCCTCGACAGACAGGTGATTCGTCGGCTCATCGAGAATCAGAAGATCTGGTGTTTCGACGAGAGCAGCCGCCAAAGCGACACGCTTTCTTTGCCCCCCTGAAAGTTCGCCCATTTTGTTCTCGATGAACGAGTCGCAGCCTAGTTTTTTTAGTGCAATTTGTGTCTTTTCTTCTAAGTCCCATGCGTTCATCGCATCCATATCGGCAATCGCCGATGACATCAAATTGTCGTCAAGCTCTCCTCTGGAAGCTGCTGCCATAACAGCGTCATACTTTCGCAGTGCCCTCATCACGGGAGTATCGCTGGCATATACAGCATCGAGCACCGTGAGGTTCGGATCGAAATACGGCTCTTGATCGACGAAACAAACGCGTAGACCCTTCCGGCGCCAGACTTCGCCATCCTCCAACCCTACCGGACGACCTCCCAGTGTCTGCAGCAGCGTGCTTTTCCCACTCCCATTTGGCCCGACGATAGCCACCTTTTGTCCTTCGCTCAGAGCGATGTCGACGTTCAAAAACTGGTAACGTTCACCGTCGTACGTATTTCTCAGCCCTTTAGCTGAAAGTATCGCCTCCTTGTCCTTTGCGTCGTACTGCTCGACTCTGCCCTCCCTGTAGACCTCTCCACCGCGTTTCCCAGCGTTTCGAACGGCCATTTGCCCCCTTCCACTCGCCTTCTCGCCGCGCCCGGCGTGCCATGACGAAGCAAGTCCCCTTGCGGCGGCATCCACCTGGGATGTCGCGACCACCATTTTCGTCGCGGCACCTTGTGCCGGGACGTTTCCTTTTCTGATTTTATCCAGAGAAAAAGTGCAGTTCAGCCGTCAGAGCCAAGCGGGTCGAAACCGAAGATGACGTTGGCAGACGTTGTGAGCGCGCCAAAGAGATGTACTTGTGCGGTTTATAAAAGCCATCGGATCGGCGCGGGCGCAGATGCGAGGGCGAGAGCGAACGTGAGCGTCCGTGCTGGCGATGCCTCAACAACCTCCTCTAGTGAGTACGACGTTCCATACGACGTCGTCAATCGGCAGACGAAGAAGAGTGATGGTTACGAACTACGAGTGTATGGAGCATATTATGTCGCCGCTACCCCATACGAGAATCGTGAGCGCGGTCTAACAACGCTGCTCGAATACCTTGAAGGTGGCAACGAGGAAGGGGCGATGTATCCGCCAACGCAACCTCTGACCACGAGGTACAATGACGAAGGGAAGACGATGGAACTAGCGCTTCTCGGAAGGCGCGCACGTGAGAGTATCGCGGCGCCTAGGAAGGATAGTGAAGTGAGGGTAATCGCCAGTGGTGGCGAACTTCTTGCGGCTGTTGAGTTTGAAGGGAACGCAACTCCAGAGATTGCTGAGTACTACCGGTCAAACCTCACATCAGCGCTCGAAAAGAATGGTTTGAAGTGTGCAAATCCGAATGCGTTTAGAATCAACACGTTCGGTCCGCTGTATAGTCTAAAGACGCGGCGAAACGAACTTCTTATGGAGGTCAACTTAGGATAGTGTTGCAATTGTTGGTGGTGGTGTTACATTTCAACATTCTCTAATGTTGTGCCGATGTTCCTGATCAAAACGCTTCTATTTTTTCTTATCGACCATGTCGAGCGCTAGAACGGTCGCCGCGTCGATCGTCTCTCGCGTCTGACGCAGTTGTGCTCTTCTGCGTACCTTGGCGTCTGCCGCTGCTTGTTTTTGTTCAGATGTCATCTTCGCTCTCCTGCGCTGTGATCGAAGCCTCTCCCGCTCTCTCTGCTCTGCCGTCTGATTCATGCGTCGCTGGATGCTTCTAATCCTTTCTTTATTGCGTCTTAATTGCTTCTTTCTAGCTTCTTCATCCTCTTCAATCTCGTCGATACCGCTGTTGTCAAGGACGAGCATGAGACTCGACCCTTCCCCGAGCTCAGCCACCTGCGTAGCCACGGCGAGAGGGTCGTCCGCGTAGTCTTCTTCTTCATCAACCTCGATTTTCTGATTCGATCTCCCCCTCACGACCTTCGTAGCCTGTGTTTTACGCTTCGCCATATCTCTGGCAAAGCGCGAATACGCTGTCTGAGACGAAGACTGTCCCCACGGATCACAGTGATCGAGCGATTCGAGCAATTAAACCGCCCTGATCCCACGCGTGCCCGCCGCTAACTCTTTCTCGCGCGTTCCTACCCGCTAGCAATCCACCGCGACCGCACTCTCCGCGTACACGCGTCCAGCTTTCCGTAAGTTCAACGCGTCTCCGGGCCCCTTTGATCCAACGGCGTGTGGCGAGCAGTTTTTCCCGGCTCCCCGCCCGCGACCCGCCGTCACCCGCGCGCGCACGCGCTGCGTCGATCCTTCTCCCTCTTCCGCGTCCGTCTTCCCCGCGCGCGTATCGTTTCCACCCGCTTCGCACCGCACCCGCCGCGCTCGATGGTCCGGACGCGACGAGCACCGCACGCGAGTGTCGCTCGGCGCACGCGTCGGTCGGATGCGGGACGGGTGCCCGCTTTAAGTTACCTTGTGATTGTTTGTCCATACGTACAGGAATGTACTACCTAGATTCGCTTCGGTGCACACGCGCGGTTTGTTTCATTGTATACCGTGTAATCAATCTATCGTATGTGGGTGTAGCCGTCGCAGCACGTGTTGCGATGAATGATAAAAATACCGTAAAATGTCACAAAAAAAACCAGACCGAGATCGCGCTGGACCGGGTGTGGAGGTCGCGACCCAGGGGGGTCGGGGGGGTCGGATCGGGTCGGCCTCGCGCGCGCGACGGGAGACGCCGACGGGGCGCGAGAGACGGCGTGAGGACGGCCGACTCGGAGCATGTTTTGCGCGGTGAGCGGGACGACGCCGAAGGAACCGGTGGTGACGCCGAAGGGTGTGTTGTACGAAAGATCGGTGATAGTCAAGGCGATAGAGGTACGAAGGAGCGAACGCGCGGTGAGCGACGACGACGACGAGGACGACGAATGCTGCGCGCGAGAGACTATTGGAATTGCTGCGACGACTGGAGAGGTTTGGAAGGAGACTGACGAATTGGGGAACTCGCGCGAATGTTTTTAACGCGGTTTTTAGGAGACTGGAGAGTGTCCGGTGACGAAGGAATCGTTGAGCGTGGATGATTTGATCGCGGTTCAGCCGCAAAAGTGGGTTAACCCGAGACCAGAGGCAACGATGTCCGTGCCGGGTCTCTTGAGCGCGTTTCACAACGAGTGGGATGCCCTGATGTTGGAAACCCATGCGCTGCGAAAGGAGTTACAGACGACCAGGCAAGAGCTTAGTCACGCGTTGTATCAACATGATGCCGCGTGCAGAGTGATCGCGCGCATGATGAAGGAGAGAGATGACGCGAGAGACGCCCTTGCAAATGCCAAGGGCTCAGGAAAGAGAAGCGCGGCTGACGCTGTCGAGCCAGAGTCCAAGAAGAAGCGTGGTGGAATTTCTGCCGATATCATCGCGAAGATGGAAACCATGGCTAAAGAACTTTCTGGTCCTCGGAAAAAGCGTGCGATTTCGAGCACGCTCGCGACGACTGATGATATCAGTGGGTACGACTCCAAGGTGACCCAAGCGTTGCACAAGACGACTTCTGGTGGTATCAATGCGATTGCCATCAAGCCGAGCGATGAAAACATCATCGCTACGGCGAGCATCGATCACACTGTTGCGATCTTTGATAAGGCTAGCTCTCAAAGAGTCCAACAGCTCAGTGGTCACTCGAAGAAGGTCCACGACGTTAAGTTTGTCGGTGACAACCTCCTCTCCGCCGGAGCTGACAAGATTGTCAAGCTCTGGGGATCTGATGGTGCCGAGAAAGCTGTGTTCAGTGACCACACAGCGGATGTGACAAGTGTCAGCGTTCATCCTTCGAACAGCTATTTTGTTTCCACTTCCTTGGACAAGACGTGGGGCTTCCACGACATCGCCTCTGGAACTTGCATCACGCTGGTCAACGATGACACTGACTCGGCGATCACGTGCGGAAGTTTCCATCCGGACGGTGTTATTCTAGGCATGGGCACAAAGGATGCGGCTGTTAAGCTCTGGGATGCGAAGGAATCTCGAAAGTTGCTTCAATTAGATGGACATACCACTGATGTTACCGGCTTGTCCTTCTCTGAGAATGGCTACTATCTCGCCACTTCTGCGAAGGATGGTGTCAAGGTCTGGGATCTTCGCAAGTCGAAGATCGTGCATGAAATCGAATGCCGTGATGCGCACGCTGTAGCTTTCGACCACAGTGGTTCTTACCTCGCTATCGGTGGGCACAATGCGCAGATTTACCAAGTCAAGGGAAAGTGGGACATGCTCAAGGAATTCAAGGTTGCCAAGACTGTCAAGGCAGTCGCGTTCGGACGCGATGCGCGCTCTCTTGCGGTCGGCAGCACCGATCACAACTTGAGAGTTTTTGCCTAATCCGTTAGTGGTACAACTTGTAGCGATGAATTATTGAACAATCTTGAGGCGCGACACTCCCAATAACTAAAAACCACGAGAGCGTCTTCTACTTTTACAACCGCGCTTATCCCGACACTATGTGTGGACGGCGGAATCTCTAGGGCTAGAAAAGACGTCTACCGCATTATTTCTTGCTTTCAACATCCTTACCGGCCTTGGGTACGTCGTAACCTCCGAGGAACCACTTCTTCAAGTCGAAATCCGCCGGAGCCTCGGGCCAGTCGTAGTACTGTTGTGCGCCGTAAGCTAGCGCGGCGGTAGCGCACAGTGCAATGGTAAACTTGTCATAAGATCGCATAAAACGCTTGGCTGCGTCTGACTGCGGCATCTTGGCCCTATCCACCTTCCTCGTGCGCTCGAATGGCGTCAAGGAGGGGAAAGTGAGGCTGCACAAGAGGAAGTTTGTTTCACTAGCTACTATAGTTGGATCACAATTCTAAATCATTCTTGAGATCTGCGCGCTTTTTTCCAGGCGGGAGAAGGATCGTAATCTTGAATTGGTTGCTGCGACAATCGCACGGATCTTCGTCGTTCATTATCCTCCGCCGAGTCAATTGCCTCGTCATCCTCGATCTCGTCTTCGTTGCGACCATCCTCCTCTACGTAGGGATTTGCCACGTCTCGCTGTACACAATCAACAGCTTGCGCGACGACATTCACAACTTCAGATTGATGCTTCATGATTGCCGTTCTTTCGCTTGCTTTGTTGACAGAGTTATCGATGAATACTTTCATGGAATCTTGAGTGCACGGTTTGGCAACTTTGAGCAGCTCGAAAAGGTTTGGAGGGAACGCAACATCTGCGTTGACTTCTTTGCCTTCTTTGAGCTCGCGAGCCTTCACCATTCGAGTACGCCATGTACTCAAAGCGTTGTAGACAGCCAAGCTCATCTTTTCTTCTCGAGCCCGCGCCTGCACGGCTTCCGGAGCAAGCGACTCTTCCAAGAATTGGTTAACATTTGTTTGGGTGCCTGGTTGGGTACCAATCGGGTCCATGACGACGACAGTTGTCGTATCCAAGGCGGCTTTTCTACCTGAAGTGCGCTGTTTGATGTACAGGTTGAAGGCTTCTCGACCTCTCTCCATGGCCTCGCACCTTTGTCGATTGTAATGGATGGTTGTCACTGTTGTCGCAAACAGACCACCCTCGCTACGTATAGTGTTCTCAGAGAGATATCCACGCAACACTAGCGCCCGAGCTAAGCGTTCTGAATCAGACTTGTCCAGTCCTTTTCCAGAACCATAACCCGGCAGTCGATTGTACTGCTTTTGGGTGACAGCCTTTGCGTTGGAACCTCTGAAAACATCGACAAGCAAGCCAATACCAATCCCTTCAGGAGTTGATTTAACTATCTTCAAAATTCCAATGGCGTAATGCGACACATCAGTCGGTTCAAACTTGGCCCCTGCTGCTATTGCCGCGCACGAGTCGCACATGCCTCGACACCTTTGGCGATCAAACCTTTCATCAAAATGAGCCATGAGCTGCGTTCTGCGGCAATCTGCCAAATTCTCACAGTATGAAACCATGGTGTTCAGGGACTCCAAGTTGTTTTGCAGCACCGCGGGTTGGGCTCGCTCCTTTTTTGCGCTGTCTATGAGCATACTACGAGCTTTTGAAGCATCACCCCAACTATAAAAGAGGATGCACAAACCATGCTCACCATCCCGTCCAGCACGGCCACTCTCCTGGTGATACGCTTCCAAGGACTTTGGCATGCTATGATGGAATACGAATCTCACATTGGGTTTATTGATACCCATACCGAACGCGACAGTGGCGCAGATCACCTGAACTTCCCCTCGTTGCCACATTTCTTGATGTTTCTTACGCGTCGCCTCAGGAAGTCCGGCATGGTACGGCGCAGCGCGAAGTCTTCTTGGGAAACGACGACGGTCATCGCCTTCTATCTTTGAAAGCTCCGTTGCCAATCTTTCGCAGTCGTTTTGACTGAAGCAATAAATGATTCCGCTTTGAACTCGGGCATTTCTTACCAGGCCACGCTCGACAATCAAGTCCTTAATCTGACTCACCATTGCCTTGCCTTTGAGCTTTGGATGAACCTCATAGGTCAGGTTGGTTCGGTTGAAAGTGTCAAAGAACCTCAGACACTTTGGCAGATTAAGTTGTCTGACGATGTCGTCTTGAACTCTTCGCGTCGCCGTTGCCGTCAAGCACATGATGGGGGTCGTTGGAAACAAGTGTTTCAAACCGCGAAGTTCAGTGTAATCCTTTCTGAAATCGTGCCCCCATGCACTTATACAATGCGCTTCGTCCAGCACAAACCGGTTTAACATGCCCCTATTATATAGTCTTTGCAAAGCTGACTTGAGCTTACCGCTTCTTACGACCTTTTCAGGCGTAACGTACAGAAGACGTAGGTGTGGTGTAGCCTTTGAAAGGTCCGCATAGACTTCATTGTCGCTTTCCTTCGCTGCTGAAAGACATGTAGCAGATATTCCGATTTCACTCAAGTGGTAAAGCTGATCTTGAATTAATGAAATCAATGGAGAGATGACCACGGTTATGCCAGGTTTCACAACGGCGGGTAATTGATAACAGAGTGACTTACCACCGCCAGTTGGCATGAGCACTAGACAATCTCGCGCCGCCATGGTTGCATTCACGGCCAGGAGCTGCAAGCTACGAAATGACTTGGCATTGAAAGTGTTCCGTAACGTTGCTTCACACAATTTACTCCATTGAAAGTTCGTATGTCCCCAATCTTTGGCGTCTCCACAGTTCATCTGGCAGTCTACTGCTTCGATATTGTTGCCTGTGTTCACAGATCCAATACCGTTCATTGGGATGACCACGTCGTCTCCTACTTCTAAATCGTCGTTCCAGCCTGGAAAATTCCGGTTGTCAAAGTTTTCTGTCGTTGGGGGCATAGACCAATTGTTTTCTGGGGCGTGAAACGACGTAGATGGCGCCTGATACTGTGGAAGCTCCATGGGCCTCTGCAACTGGTGTAGCGTATGAGTATCCATCGATGCGTTCGCCATCGTCGGAGGCATACTCGTCCGATTACTAGTGCACACACGAACGATAGTTTCAGCTTCGACACGTTGCCTCATGAGTAGCTTTCGATCACTATTCTTCAGGACGACGTCATCGTCTTCAAGCTGGAAAATAATTTTATCAAGTTCTGGCTTCAGCTTCTCCACATGTGATACTCTGTGCTGGCAGTCTCTTAGAGATACACCGTGTTCACACAGCCAATCCGCACCCGAACCATCCAGCGGTGGCGCTTGACAAACGTCCACAGGCGGCATTCTCACCTGCGTCGGTGGGACTGATGCCGTAGGCTGCACCTGCAGCGGCACAGAAACCAGCTGCGGTGTTGGTTCTGTCCGCCTGGTTATCGTCGATGTGATCTCTGGGGCGATCGTCGACGACTTTGTGAGAGGAGAAATGGCACGTTTTTGCTTAACCACCTCTTCGACATCGAAATCAGCCATGAAGTCGTCGTCATCATCGAACTCAAATGCGTCTTGCGCGCTACACTCTGCGCTACCTGTCGCAGCCTGAGCGTGGGATACCACTGCTGGTTTGTCTGCCGCTGCATCGACACTGGTGTCGGACGGCACGATTGGTGCGACACGACTATTCACGTGGCTCTCTTTCATTCTAGTTTTAGCTCTTGGAATCCTTGAACCTGGGTCCGGAATGCTCAGACTAGAATACTGACTGTTTAAAAAAACCACGGCTCTCCGCAAGGCGGGGTCGTTCAGACTCGATGGCGCCACCGCAGTCCGGATCGCATCGCAATCAACCACACTCGCGAGCGCATTGACAGCCAATTCGTCTCTCAGAGGCGCTCCGAGAGGATTTTGAGTGGAGAACGAGTATGTAAAGCCTCGTTCACTCGTAGAAGCGGTCGCGGGCATCGTGAGCCGTCTCGTTGACCCGTGTCAACCGTCGAACTGCCTCAAGTAGTGCTCGAGGATCTATGAGCGCGCGCAAACTTCGCGGTGCTTAAGAGTACATCCTTTGCACACCGGTCTTGACTCACGTGAAAATTGTGAGCGTTGGAGTGACGTGCGCCGGTGGTTCTTTAGAGGGGGACATGGTGCCGCGTTTTCAGTGTGTTTCATTGCTATCGAAATTAAAACATTAGTACAGTCAACTTTAAGCCTCAACGCTCGCAGCAGCGCGATCAAAGTCAATCTCCAGGCTTTCTATCTTCGCCAAGGCTTCGTTCGCCGTTCCAGTCGACTTCATAGCCCCGAAGAATCTGGAAGACGATTTGCCGAGGTGAAGCGCGCATGTGGCTAAGTTGGCGAGAGTCTCGGCGTCCTTGCTGTCTAACGCAATCGCCTCCAAAAGATCACGCTCGGCATCGTCATAGCTGCCCATCATCATAGAGCATACCGCAGAGCCATTATAAAGCTTCGGCGTCCACTCATACTTATCACCAAGCTCTTGATAAATGTAAGAAGCGTCTTGGATCTTCTTACCACCGCTCGCCATGTGAGCCCAGGCGCAGGCGAGTTGAACAATGGTCGAATCGTCATCAACAGCTTGCATCATCTTCGCCTGCTTCTCGGCAAGCTCAGGTCGGTCGGTCTTGCACAATAAATTGACCATCATCGCGTTCAATTCGAGCGAGAGACCGGTATGGCAGCACTTCATGGCGTCAACATAGTTGCCCTCGTTTGCCAAAATTGTTGCCCCCATGAGCTGCACCGTGGCGTCTTGAGACATGTATTCGTCCTCAACCATCGCGGTGATCTCGCCCACGATGCTTTCTTTGTCACCTCCAGACAGGTATTGCGCCAATAACTTGACAGCCTTGAGCGATACGGGTGCATCTGCCCCAGTCTCCGAGATTACGATCTGCATAGTAATCGAGCACAAAGAGCAAATCATCGTCAGTCATCTCATCCACATAGAGCGGGAACGAGCGTAAGCGAGCGCGTTGTGCGAAACAAATACACTACTCGCATCTGTTTCGATGCCTTCTCTTCGAACGACGCTCTAAACGTACCTGAGTCTCTCCCAAGGCGACTCGCGATCGAGCCACGAAAACGTCTCGACGAAGCGCGTCGATGTCGCCCACGTCGTCGCACTCCGACGCGGCTTCCACGCATCGGGCGTAAGCACCGATGTGGAAGTAGTTCTCCATCAGGAAGAAGGCCTCGCTCGACATTTCGTCGTCTATGCTCGCCGTCGAGTGACGCACTCTTCCTGGTGAGTTTCCAAACGTATGGTATCGTGGTAGGTGTATGCACAAACAGTTAGTTTGGGTTCGTGCCGCCACCTCGCGACGCTCCATGGAGGAGGTTGACGGGCGCGCTGAGCGATCCGAGCAGGCGACGGCGTCGAAACCGGACGAAGACATCGACCGCTCTTCGAAGCGTGGACTCGTTCCGCGTCGAGCGATAGATTTCGTGCGCTTTGATGATGCGAATGACCACGGTCGTAGTTTTGCTTCGAGCGAGGTGGCGAGGAGGCTCAAGGAGGACCCGGCGTTCGAGTCGTGGTCGAGGCACAGGGGGATAAAAAAGGAGATAACTGAAGCTTACGCGGCTTTGAGTGCGACGAGAAGAGCGCTACGAGATCAAGAGTTGGAACGAGAGGCGTTTGGCGACGGTGAGGACCTCGTCTTTGTAGAGCTGTGTAGCGGCCGGGGCTTCATTTCGATAGTGTTTGCGGATGCGTTTCCCAAAGCGCGTCTATATATGGTTGACAATGATGATAGGATGGATGTGACGCACCTTGATGCGTACGATCCAGATCGTTTGTCCTTTCATTTGTTGGACTTACATTCTGCCGAGTGTGAAGCTTTCATACGTGACATCGTGAATAGCGCCGGACTGGGTAAGACAGTCGTGCTTGTTGGGGTCCATTTGTGCGGAACGTTAGCTCATCGAGCTATTGAGCTATATGAAAACGTAGAAGGGGTGTGCGCGCTCGTCGTTTCCCCCTGTTGCTTGCCTCGTCGTAGGCGACATGATGTTTTTGGTTTCCACTGTGTTGATATAGCGCGCTCCATCACGTCACTCTCTCCGTATCAATGCTGGTGCACTCAGCTCTACTTTCGGATTCCATACACATCACGCAGAAATATGCTAGCCGATGAAGACATGCTCTCGACCCAGAATACGTTCATCACGGCTAGAAAGCCGGGATTCGGCGCAAGTCTAGATAGTTTACAGCTTAAAGCACGGCAACCAACAATAGTAGCCGGAAGCACGCGAGCAAAGTGGAAAATATTAGCGCGTTGAAGCATTATTAGAACTTTTAGTTTAAAACTTTAGAGTATTCATCATCTATGAGGGTCATGCCGACTCATCAAATGTCCTGTGTGGCCTGTCAAGCTCAAATAATAGCCAACTTTAACTTCCAACCCAGCGTTGCTCGCCGCACTCGACGGCGCTACACACGAAGAGGTGACTCGTCATCGAACGGGAAGGTCAGAACTTGAGTCTTACGTTGCATTGATATCAATACTGCAGCCTTTCCTGGGGCAATAATGTTCTCCGTCAGCTCGCCCGTTACGCGGGTCTCGGTTTTGAGAAGCGCGACCAGCTTCAAGGCCTCGCGTGCCTCTTCTCGGGCGGCTCCGGCCGCTGTGCACGGTCGCGTCGTCGCAGGTGCTTCTGTTCGCACCACTGAACGCGTTACTTCGGTACGTCACCGCGACAGCGCGCAACTCGATCGCTGGTTCCCAAAAATTTCGGTTGGGTATCTTTGAACGTTCAAAGTCCAAAGTCCAACAGAGGAGCTGTGCACATCGATAGGCCTTAACGAGCACTCTGAGCTTACTTGCAAACAGAAAGACTAACTAATATGCAATTTTCAAATTCCTCGCAGTCGGTTGTGGAAAAGCGACGATGCATTCGACACCCAGTTGTTGAAAGCTTGCCGAAGGCGAGAACGAGCGTTGTGACTGCCGCTGGAAAAGTATCCCTGTCCAACATGGATGTGAAAACGAAGACGGCCGTCTACTTCTTCCTTTGGTACTTCTTCAACATCGTTTTCAACGTCTACAACAAGTCCACTTTGAACGTGTTCCCGTACCCGTGGCTTATCTCAACACTCCAGCTCGCAGCAACAAGCATTTGGATGCTCACCGTGTGGGCCACCAAGGTGCAACCGACGCCCCAAGTCAACAAGTTGTTTTTGATGGCAGTCGCTCCCGTGGCCTTCTTTCACACCGTGGGTCACGTTTCTGCGTGTGTCAGTTTCAGTAAGATGGCTGTCTCTTTTACGCACGTTATTAAGGCTGCTGAACCGGTGTTCTCTGTCATCCTCTCTGGACCGCTCCTCGGCTCCACTTTCAGCCCAGCTGTTTGGTACTCTCTCATCCCAATCGTCGCCGGTTGCTCGATGGCTGCCATGAAGGAAGTTAGCTTTAACATCACGGGATTCCAAGGTGCCATGGTGAGCAACGTTGCTATGGTTCTTCGTAATATTACGTCAAAGAAATCGTTGAATGACTTCAAGCACATTGATGGCATCAACTTGTACGGTATTTTGGGAATTATCGGTCTCTTCTATCTCGCTCCTGCAGCTTACGTTGTTGAGGGCTCTCAGTGGGCCGCGGGTTACGCTGCAGCGGTGGCCAAGGTTGGTGAGCAAAAACTCTGGCAGATGCTCTTCTTGTCTGGCATTTTCTACCACTTGTACAACCAAGTCAGTTACCAAGCCTTGACGAACATTACTCCGGTGACGTTCAGCGTTGGTAACGCCTTGAAGCGCGTTGCGGTCATCGTTGCGTCCGTTATCTACTTCAAGAACCCGGTTTCTCCCTTGAACGCCGCTGGCTCCGCCTTGGCGCTTGTCGGGGCGTACCTGTACACTAAGGCATCTGAGGGTCCAAAGAAAGCTCCGACGGTGGCGGCCGCCACGACTTCTTCTGGCTCTTACAGTGCGTACAACGAAGCGTTCAAGGCGACGACTGGTTTGTCAAATCTCTAAGTATTTTACATTGAGTAATAAACAAAGCTTCACAAATCTGCAACTTGAGCAGCTCCATGATACCTTAATATCTCATCCCTGCGCGATTTATCCGGTAAGAATGCGACGAGGCGGAGAAGAATGTCAATGTTCCCATCACAGAGGGAATAGGCGCGAGAATATAGCGACTTGACCGACACGTGCCCTTCCTGGTATTGTCGTGCGACTGTGCGGAGCTCCATGTACGCATTTTCACCAATAAGATGAATGACCTCGAGCGCCAACTTTGAGCTCGTTTCGGGCGCCTTGCCGCGATTGGGGGCATTTCCTTTGACTAGACTACGTTTTTTATCTGGCACGTCTTTCTGCTGATTCTCGAAGAATTTTTTAATCAATTGAGAGACTTCACCAGTACCCATTACCAGCTCGTTCTGTGGTTTGCCTTCTTCGAAGTGCACGGGGATCGCCTTGTGAGCAGTTTCCGTGTGCACAGGCTCTACTCTTTCGCGGGACTCGGTGACCTCACCACCTCCGTTTCTATTGTTTATGCTTCTACGCCTTCCCCAAGCAATGATCGAAAATCGAGGATCATTGTTAGCTCTCGCCTTGGGTACACCATGTTTGAAACGCTTGTTGACTTCTGATGTGAACGCGAACACGTCTCCGTTATTCTGCGGGAACGTGAACGTATTTCCACTAGGCTCGTGCAAAAAGATGAGCTCTCTTGACCCCCCGAATGAAGCACCCATTGTGAAATCTTCTCGTTGCGCTCGTCCTCCGTATGCGTGGCTATCGTGATGGAAAGGCTTCCAGTCGCTCCCGTCTCTGTAGAAGTTCATTCGCGTAGCATAGACCTCTACGTCGAAATAATCAGCCATGTCGTCGACTATCTTCTGAAAAGTTGCGCTGAATGCAGGATTTTCATGTTTCAAGTGCTTGGACCAGTTCACCATCCCACCATTCTCAGCCTCAAGCTCCATGTCGCGCGCGAGCTCGGCGAGCAGCGTGAAGTCTTTCGCGTGACAGTGAAAGTATGGCAAGTAGATAGCATTCCCACTGAGCACGGATTCAAAATCGGCCAACAACCGACCATCCACCATTGCCGCCTCGCCCCTCAGCGCCTTGTTTGCATGTTTCAACGCGTCGTTTACCGCTCTCGGGCCACTTCCATCTTTTCCATCTGCCGTGCGTTTCTTCACGAAGCGCACTCCACCGGGTCCTTCCATGCCGCGAGCGCCAACCCAGTCGATGAGCACACACTGTTGACGCTCAATCCTGTCGCCCCACCCCGAGGTTCGTCGCTCCGAGCCTCGCAGTGACGACGAACGAGCGTCACACACGAACTTGGCGACGTACGAATTGGGTTCTATGGACAAACTGATTGTAGGTTTTAGGATAAACCCTAGGGTCCTCGAGCGAAATTGAACACTTCTGCACGAACGAGAGGTGGAGACCGAAGTGGAGAACGTGCAGAATGGGAGAACGTGCAGAACCGTTCTCCACTTCTGTCTCGCTGTGCGAGTCCGGAGTCGGACGCTGAGCTCGAGCACGAACGAGAGGGCGAGCTCGAACACGCGTCATGACGCTCGAGGATGCGATCGCGGGTTGGGAGGAATCGAAGCGTAAGGCGAAGGAAGCGGCGATTCAAGCGAGAAAGGCTGTTCAAGCTGAGGTTGTTCGGGCAACTCAGAATATTGCCAACGCTCCGGCGCCAGTTATGATGGAAAGATTCGCCGACGGAGATGGATTCGTCGATCGTGAAGCGTATCCAATCTTCGTCGAGCGAATAACAATGGGAAGCGTGATCTTTTCTCAGAGTTACGCCTCGGATGCCTGGCTGTACTTGAAGAATAATCACTTAATCTTGTCCATCTTGCTTGCACATCCGAAGCATCCGTTCTCCAAGGCTGAGCGTTTAGTTTGTCTATTTTGCTCAGTCATCATGGGCTTTGGACTGACGTGCGCCTTCAGTCTCATCACCAAGGAACCAACGAAAACCATTTTGAGCGTGGTAATTGGCGGCTTGATACAGGGTATTTACGATGCTTTATTGAGAGTATTTGCCGAGTGTTTGTGCGTTCAAGGATGCCCCCGTTGCATCGTTAAGTGCTTCGAACTCTGTGGGAGAGTTGGTATGGTTTTCCAATTCTTACTTGGCTGCGTCGTGCTTTGCATCGGTTTGGTTGCGTTCTTGACAGAAATGCCAGTTGCAGAGCTCGGTGGCGTAACTTGGCGATTTGGGTTATCAAAGGCAGCTTCTTGGTTGGTTGCATCTCTTTTATTTTGCTTCATCTCTTATCACTTCGCACGAAGAAGTCAAATGAGACCGACAAGCGCTCGGCGCTCCTTCAAAGAGAAGGAGGCACATGAAAAATGGAACACTCCCCAGGACCCTTGGTGCTGCTGCTGCTCGTGCTTCATCACCGCTCGTGCCCCAAGCTACTTCTGGAATCATTACATCGGTAACAACATGCACTTTGAGGATCTACCCGAACGTGCACCTCAATATGCGATCAATGTATTGTGCTGTAGATGTGGAAGTGACACCGCCGCGGAAGCCAGCGTGTGAGACGCAACGCTTAAGAGTGGGGATGGTTTAGATACCGTAGATGAATAGATTTTTATCATTAATTTATAGTTCTTTAGCAAGTTAAGCTTCGCGTCACGACGTTTGAAGCACCCCCACAAATCCGGAATGCACTCAGTGAGTTTGAAACTATCTGTTTGCCTCAAATTTTTGAGTTCAAGCAGTTGAGCCAACTCTTCAGTGCACGTTGACGCTCCAGAAATCCGCGCGGAGGTGATTCGTTCTTCGAGCCAATGAATGGAACGAGGGTGAAGCCATCGATTTCATGCGCTTCGAGGTCGTTTCGATCGCACGATGGAGGCACTAGGAGATCACTCGTCGGCAACAATCCTCTCGCCCAGCGTCAGCTAGTCGAACGCAAGAGAAGTCGTGGCACCGCGACGAGTAGGCAAACAAGGCGCGCTTACGCCACGAGTGACATCTCGTCACTTTCATACGTTACGGATGGCGTCGTTGGGAGCGCTCTTCTCCTGGCCATCGCTCGTTCGGGTGTGAAATACCGCTCGCGACAACTAGATGGCTGGACATCTTCTGAAGAGAGCCTAGAAGACGAATCAGGCGACGATACGAACGTGAAGTGGACTGTAGCTAGCATTGTGGGTTGTTTACCCTTGTTTTCGTGGATATCGTGGTTGCTCCCGACGATTTCGCTGGGCGAATGGGATAGAGACGAAAGACCGGGTTGCATTTCTCAAACGGAGGCAACTTTGCTCACCTGCATATACCTTCTTGCGTACGCTTCTCATGGATTCAACCTCAGTGACCGCTTCACGTGGGCCATTGCACTTCTTTGCGCTTGTCACGTACAACTGGAGAGGACAAATGCGCTTCTGGTCCCAGGAGAAATTGATGATGAACTTGGCGGCGCTGGTTCTCGGTTGCGCACTTCTCGCCAAGACAACATCGTTCGATCGTTGCTCCGTCCCGGTTCCCAGGTAGAAGTGGAGAAAGCGAGCTTGTTTAACCAGGATCCTGATTTTTTGCGTCCTCCAGGACCGCAGGACTCGATTGAAAATGTGGTTAGCATGGGCAAGGCGATCGGGAAAGCGAGCGTTCTCGCGCAACAATTCAGTGAAAGCTTTGCGCAAGGCAAGTTGCAAGCAGAGATTGAACAGGACGCTACGCGAACGGAAGAAGCGTTGAAACGCGAGTCAGAATTTTTGACGGATGAGTTAGAAGCATGGGATGATCGTTTTCGTCTTAGGACGATGACGCGTAGCGAGCTCCTGAGCCTGGCGAAGAAACGCGGCTTGCGGCGTTACAGCAAGCTGACCAAGCCAGATCTGATTATGTTACTAGAAGAAGACCTCTTTGATTGATCGTTTGTATTGTTATTACTAGCTAGTACTCTTTATTACATGTTTTGATCGCTGCGCACCCATCTCTTGCATTTATTGTTTACATATCTTTCCATCCGCTCCAGTTTGCGAGCTCAAACTTGTTGAATGCGAAGTCAGCGCCCTCACCGAGCAGTGCTTCGTTACATGAGAGCTCAGAGCTCATTCCGATGACAAATCTCGGCCGCACGACTCGCCCTTCCCTGACAGCCTCGTTGAGCATTTTCAACACGGACAATCCCGTGTGCGGAGGCATGAAGTAATCGAGAAGGAGCACGTCCGGTCTGTACTCGTTGACAGTGTCCAGACAGTTGCTCGAGTCCCAGCACTGTTTGAAGCTCTCCACCGTGCTTACTCCCGAGACTCGGAGCATCTCTTCGATATCGTAGCTATCCTCAAACGCTAAAACGCGCAACATAGATTTCGCCTTGAGCGCCGCGCTTCGAGTCGTCACCATTCTACGACCCGGCGCCGCCGCGCTCAGTGACGAAGAAGTCGACGCGGACGCCGAGGAGCTCGACGCGTGTCGCTCTCGCATTCCTCCTTCCCCCCCCAGCGCCTTGCTCGAAGCGCTTCGCTTGGCCAATCGCTTCAAAGCCGCTCTCACCAACGCGCTCGTCCCTTGACTCCGCTCGATTCGCATCCCGACGTCGCTTGTCCAGTCGTCGTCGTCGTCGTCGTCGTCGAATGAAGCGCATGAAGCGAACGCGCGCGTTTTCCCGCCTTTTTCTCGTGCGATCGCTTTTTCTTTTCGCTATGTGTAAACAGTACTCGCCGTGAAAAAACAAATCGCCGGATCGTATCGCGGGCGCGCGGGTGCTCCTTTTCTTTGAAGTGTCGGTCGGACAGTCGGCACGAACGCAAGTTTTGCAACAGGTTGTGACGAGTGCGTGCGAGAGAGCGGCACTGTCGAACGCGTGATGTCCCTCGGCGGTCGAGGGAACCGCTCGATGGTCGGTACCTACGGTGTGTCTCCGAACGATAGAAGACAGCGACACCGAGCGAGGATAGCGCGAAGAAAGACGAGCCGACGAAGGCTGTTGGCGCTCCTCGCGGTGATTTTCGCGCTGGCTCTGCGATTGAAGACGTATTATCCAGGGGACGCGACGGTTCGGGCGGCGAGCGAGTCTTGGGCGCACCTGATGTTCTCAAGGTCGGGGTACTCGTTTGGACGGGTTTACGCGAAAAGGTTTGATCGTCAGGTGCGCTTGGACGCCAAGGATGGGGCCATCGCGACGACGACAAAGGGGTACACTGTGCAAGGAAAGATCCTCGATAGGCCGAGTTGGACGGAGGATTTGTCGCTGTCGGTGCTCAGTGAGCAGGACGAGCGCAATGTGGGGGATAATTGTTATTTTTACGTAGAGCTGGACGCACCGATTGTGGTGCTGTACGATGATGGGGAAACGTATGAGCACAACTTGGAGAGGGACGACGACGAGCAACTGCTTGCGCGGTTGCGTTGCTCTTACTTTAAAGGAGTGAGGAAACCGGCCGCAGGGGCTTCGATAGAGAGTAATGCGTGGTATCTGAAGAGTGAACCTGAGTCTGGAGGAAAAGTTCTGATCATGAGCTCGGTGACGACGCTGAAAATGCTGTCGGCGTATCACAAGACTCTCCTGAACCATCAGAACTATGCCGAGGACCACGGTTACGGATCGATTCTCGCCGTTATCCCGCAACGCAAGTTAGAAGGTAGATCGGGTAAGTTTGCGAAGCACATGTCGACGGGTGTTCAGTTATTACGACGGCAATACGCCATGGTTTGCCACGTGGATATGGATGCGTGGTTTGCAAGCTGGGATCCGCTCAGTCATTACTCGAGCGACTGGCCGCAGCGCAAATCGTTATTCTTTGGAGACACGGGACAGGTGTGGCTAAACTCAGGACTGATGTGTGCAAGATCAAACGAGTGGGCGACGAGTTTTTTTGAGCGCACGCTCAACGCTGTTCACGAGCATGAGGAGAGTCGCGATGGCAAGGTTGTCAAGGTTGGTTTCAAACGCGACCAGCCCGCCGTGTGGCACGTTCTCGCAACGGAGTGGTCGAGCACGAACGGAGTTCCTTACCGAGGAAATCAGTGCTCGATGTGGTCGGAGTGTAATCCAGACTCGAATCCCATCGAGTGTTGGCATTGGTGCTTCTGGGATGCCCTCCAACGCGTTCCGTCGTGGGAAGGTTTGCACAGCGTCAACAAATTGTCAAATGTTCATCTCGACTCGTGGCACAACAAGCCACAGATGCACAGAATGTGCTTAGCCAGCTGTCGTAGCGTGCTCAGTCGAATCAACATGGCGATATGTACGGGCCTCACGGGTTTTCAGATGTGTCTACCGAAAGACGTGGACAAGATGTCCATGTGTGACGGTACGGGATGTCTCGCACAACTACGATCTCGAGGTGGAGCTTGGTTGAAACACACCGGTCATCAACATTGGCGCGATCGACTGCCGTCGTGCATCCCACGCACAGGACGTGAAGCCTCCAAGGAACGTAGAAATTACCTCGCCTTGTGTACTAACAAACGGAACTAGCATGCTTAGAGTTGAAATTGCATCAAGAACATAAAATTAATATTCCGTTGCGCTAATTTTCTACAAGACCTCGCGCGAGAGATCCTCGGGGCGCCTTGACGCTACACCCGCTTCTTCTACATCACTATTTGAGACAAGACCTTCTTCCACATCGATTCTAGATCCGAATACGTCCAACTCGACGTTTTCTTCACCGTTTGAAGACGGATCCCAGTCTATGCCGACTTTGTTCTTCATCGTGTCTTGCGCAATCATCGCAATCCTATAGCTAACAAAAAGGGTCATCAATAACCCAAAAACGTAGAAGACAATTTCTAGCGCCGTGGCACCACCTGAACCACTCGCGCGACGACCCGTATCACCCATATAAACGTACACGAAGCTCGAGGGAAGTAATCCGACGAGTGTCGCAACCGCAAACGACATGAACGGCACAGATGTCAGACCCAACAGGTAGCTGGCCACCGTAAAGGGGGAGAACGGCGACAATCGAACCAACAATACTATTTGAGATCCATCTTTAACGACGGCATCGTCCAGCGCCTTGAACCTACCCCCATCTCGAACTAATAACCTTTCCACCCAAGGTCGAGCGACGTATCGCGATAGAATGAAGCTGGTGATGCCTCCAACGCTCGCCGACGTGACGCACAGCGCCAAACCTCCCAACGTTCCGAACAATATTCCTGCCGTGACGCAAGTCGCGCTCGACGCTCCAGGTATGACCCCGAACGTGACGACGACGACATTGAAGAGAAAAAATTTAATTGGATTCTTCACGTGCGGCATGATATCCTCGTACAAGTCAATTTCCAACTGCGTCGTCGCGTATATCCCCGCACCCACGAGCGCAATTACGCAAGCGAACACTCCTATCGCTCTACACACCGTCCCCGCGCTCATATTCGTCGCCCACGCCCCGTTTCCATCTGTTCTCGCGCTCCCTCCGATTCGATCGAGCGCAGCTCTCGCTCGCTCCTGCTCTCGCTTCTCTGGTTCCAGCAGCACCCCAGCCGGGCGCTGCCGAGCGGTCCCGCCCGTCGAGGACATCGTCGCCATCTTCACCGAGACCGACGTCACGCCCTCTTCCCCTCTCGCTCGCTCGCGCGCGCGTTGTCTTCGTCTTCGTCCCCGTCTCCCGCGTCTCCGCGGGCTTCCCTCTCCTTTGGTTTTGGTGGTGCCTTCGCTCGCACCACGCGCGCGCGAGTTCGTTTTTTCCCGTTTTTTTCTTCTCGTTTTGAAAAACCAGAGGAGTAAGATGTGGGTCGTGGTGGAAGAAGAGAAGGACGACGGACGACGACGACGACGACGACGACAGAAGCAGGCCGGTCGAGGCACATGCGCGTGAGCGCGACGACGAATTGCTCGACTTCGTGCACGGCGTCCTTCGCGTCGAACCTCAGCCCGAAGAAGTCCGGGTCGATACGCGCTCGTCGGTGTTGGCGAGGCGAGACGGCGTCCATGTGGACAGCCGTTGTTCGAAGAGCGGGGACGCGAGCGAGCTCGGTGGTTGGCGTGCGGGCGGCAAGCTCGGGAACGTCGATGATTGAAGAGCTGACGCTGGCGCCGAAGACAAACTCGAGAAGGACGGTCTCCCCCGGGCTGAGTGGCGTTCAAAGTTTCCGGCGAGTACGAGAGAGCGACGCGTGGGCGCGTAGGCGGCGGCAGAGCAGAGCGCAGACGCACGACGTCACCACTCGAGCAGTGAGCTCGTCATCTGCTTCAACTGGACGAGAGAATGGGGATTATGACGCGGGTTCGATTCAGGTTTTACAAGGCTTAGAGCCCGTGCGTAAGAGACCAGGCATGTACATCGGCAGCACGTCCTCGAAAGGTTTGCACCACATGGTGTGGGAAGTTTTGGATAACTCTGTCGACGAGGTCCAAGCTGGACACGCCAGCCACGTACATGTGAAGATCGATGAGGATGGGTTCGTAATCATTCAAGACGATGGTCGCGGGATTCCGACAGACATCCACCCGGTGACGGGAAAGAGCTCTTTGGAGACGGTTCTCACCATTTTGCACGCCGGTGGCAAGTTTGGCGGCGATAACAGTGGCTATCACGTTTCTGGTGGTCTTCACGGTGTCGGTATATCCGTGGTTAATGCTCTGTCTGAGCTCGTCGAGGTGACTGTCTGGCGCAAGGGCAAGGAATTCAAACAGTCATTCTCGCGAGGGCTTGCGCTTGGCGGTATGGAGGAGAAACAACAGGATGGGTCAGGTAACAAGACGGGGACTCAAATTCGCTTCAAGCCCGATGATCAAATTTTCGACAAGGTGAAGTTCGATACGAGCATTATTCGTACGCGCATGAAGGAGTTGGCTTTCCTGAACAGCGGCACTGAGTTGAACTTGCACACCTTTGACAAGAAGTCGCAAGAATACAAGTCGGAGAAGCTCTTGTTTGACGACGGTTTGAAGGATTATGTTCTCGATTTGACATCAGATGCGACGCGACTGCATGAACCAATCACGTTCGGTGGTACGATGGAAGGTGTTCGAGTCGAAGGTGCACTGTGCTGGACTTCGGATTCCTACTCTGACACTCTCCTCGGGTACGCCAACAGTATTCGTACCACGGATGGTGGTACCCACTTGGACGGGCTCAAGTACTCTCTCACGAAGACTTTGAACGCTGTGAGTCGAAAAGCAAAACTGCTGAAAGATTCTGATGCCAATCTTGGGGGTGATCACGTGCGTGAGGGCTTGTCTGGAGTCATCGCCGTCTGGGTTCCCGAACCAGAATTTGAAGGCCAAACGAAGACACGTCTTGGTAATTCAGAAGTTCGCAGGATCGTTGAAACTATTGCGAGCGATGCGGTTGCCGGTCACATGGAATTTAATCCAGACATCTTGAAATCTGTCTTCGCCAAGGCACAGTCAGCGTACAAGGCGGCAGAGGCCGCGAAACGGGCGCGCGAACTGGTTCGTCGGAAGACTGTCCTAACGGCGAACCGATTGCCTGGGAAGCTCTCCGACTGTTCCTCATCTGATGCAGATCAGACAGAGATTTTTCTGGTGGAGGGTGATTCCGCTGGCGGTAGCTGCAAACAAGGTCGAGACAGGGCCTTCCAAGCCGTCTTGCCGCTCCGTGGTAAGATCATGAATGTCGAACGCAAACTTGATGCTGCGGCTCTGTACAAGAACACTGAGATTACAAACATGATTTCAGCCCTAGGCCTCGGCGAGATGGGTGCAGATCTTGATACTAGCGCTCTTCGTTATTCAAAGATCATTATATTGACGGATGCTGATGTAGATGGTGCGCACATCAGAACTCTCCTTTTGACGTTCCTGTACCGGTACCAAAGGGATTTATTCGAGAAGGGTTACGTCTATGCTGCAGTACCACCGCTGTACAAGGTTGTGGTCGGCAAGAAGGAGACATACTGCTACAATGAGGACGAACTCGAAGAGTATTTGGCCACGCTTCCGGAAGGTGGTGCGAAACATATCCAGCGTTTCAAAGGTCTCGGTGAAATGATGCCAGAGCAACTCTGGTCCACAACCCTCGATCCGAAACGACGTATGCTCAAACGTCTTACAGTGGACGACGCATCCGCGGCGAATCATATGTTCTCTACGCTCATGTCGAAGGACGTCGATCCGAGACGGAAACTCATTACCGAAGAAGGCGCCAACTTGACGTCAATCGATATCTGAGAAAGTTCTGAAAATCAGCTTAGAAGTGAAGGAAATAGACTCTGTACACGTACTGCGATGAAATAATGGTAATATTATATGGATAGTTACTCTAATCAAACACGCTTACGCACACTCGTGACCTGAACGTCACTCAGCAATGCAGCGACTTGGTCACTGAGCGAACACTGTGAAGACAGAGCTTCGCACGAGTCATTTGCGTTGTGCTTGAAATGATGGGATTGCGAAAACGTTTCCCTTTGAATCATCACGAGTAGTCTTAAATTTTCGATATCATCCCTCATGGATGAAATTTCGGACGTCAAAGCGCTCAAGGTGCCTGCGAGTGTTTCGGCTTCCTTCTCCTTCCTTCGTTTTGTTTCAAACTTGTCTCGCACGCATATCAAATCTTTCGAGGAACGAATGATCGGTTTAGAATCAACCTTACTTTCGGTATCCGAATGTAATTGCTCATTATGGTCCTTAGAAGACTGCATCTCAGGGTGCGTTTGGCGTGATATGACGTTCATGTGATATAAAACTGGACTATGCCGGTTCGCACGTACGAGGTTTTAACAACAACTCTGGCACACGGCGTATACGAGATCACACGAGAGTTACTTTCGCGCATTCAGCGTAAACAAACTATTCATATTTATACTAATCAAGGTCCATCCACCTTAAACGTCAAAGCCTCGCGCTTCAGTCGCTCCAGCTGTTCCAGCTGCTCTGGACTCAGAGACTCCAAAACGCTCACGTCGAGGTCACCGGACACCATCTCTTCCCCTTCTCCTTGAAGCGAATATACGTACTTCTCCCAAGACGAAACAAACTCTTTCCATTGTTTCTCCTGAATCTTATCGCTTCGTAGATGTGTCTCGAATTCCTCCCGCGCGTAGGCGCCCCCCAGTTCCTTCATCGGGACTGGGAGCGTCCTGTGCGCACGCAAAATCTGGCGATACAGCGAGAAAATCCGCGCGACTCCGCTCATGTTACCGCTCCCCACTCTATGTACTCTTTTAATTGCTAACAAATCCGGCTCGATCAGCGACCGAAGCGAGCGTCGGAATCGAGGAAACCTCGTTTTTGCTCACGATCACCTCGCGCACACCGCTGAACCTATTCCGCCACCAAGCCTTGCGCCGGAGTTGAAGTTTGCGAGTCGAGGACACCGAGCTGCTCCTTTTCCAGCTCAATGAGTTGCTCCTCGCGGTGAAGTTGGACGATGAGCGGGACGACGAGAACGAGGAAAGAGGTGCCAAATGTCCAAGCCGCCTTGCCCGTGTGCACGGCCAGCTTCCGCACGCTTCTCGAAAGGTCCGCACCCGTGAATCGAACGGGTTTGGAGCTCTTCGCCTCCTCTGCAGATGGGTTCGGGACGATTTCCATCGATCGTCGACTATTTCTGGCGTTTAACGCGCGCGCGCGGAACGCCAAAGGTCGTCACAATCAGCTCGTTCGGCGAACGCCCGAGGACGCGAACGCGAGTTCGCCCGTGGGATCCTTTTGTACTATATCTCCATACAAAGAACTGGAATTCCGAGCCCGCCCTCGACCGCGTCATCAGACGGCCACTCGGGAGGCTGCAGCTGATACCCAGGGTTTGTAGAAAAGATAAATTTCTACATGCACTTAAATAAAACATAGTATGTTACTTATGGCATCTTTTTCATTGAATTGCTCAAGAACCGGTTGGCGTCCCGGAAGACGCACGCGTACGTGTACTCACACGTACACGCGCCGGCTGGCGAGCAACGAACGCGTCGTTCACGTTCGATTTCGAACGAGAATCGCGGCTGCTGCAGCCATGTCGTCGACTAACAACCCATTCTTGGCGCTCGACGAGGACGCGCCTCGCGCGGCCGCTCCGGCGAAGTCCGAGGCCAAGTCTGAATCCGCGAAGGCTGCCAAACCCGCGACTTCGGGGAAAGGTGCGTGTCGATGCGACTCGCAGAACTTCGATAAATGCGCCTCGCATAGGCGAGCGCCCACGCAATGAAGCGGAGAGTGGGACGAGAAAAATATTTTTCGTCCTTCGCATCGGTTTCCGATGCCGTCGAACGCATCGCCGAAGGCGCCCTGTCGGCGATGGCTGATGACCTCGGAACCGATTGGATTGGGGAAAAAGGAGTAAACCCCAATGAGGACTCAAGACTGACTTTTCATACTTTTTCGTTCCACAATGACAGCTACTGGCTCTGGCCGCGCTACCGGTGGCAACAAGTCCAAGCCAACTAAGGCTTCGCGCGAATTCGAGGGCGAAGTCGTCGGCACTGAAGGCGGCAAGGCCTTCCATGCGCGTGGCGGCCGAGGCGATCATAAAGGTCACTCTCGCTCTGCCCGACGCGGCGGCCGCGGCGATGGCGAAGGCCGCCAGCGTTCTCGCCGTGAATTTGACCGACGCGACGCGTCTGGGCGCGGGCACGACGGCCATCGTGGCGGTGCCGGCAAAGGAAACTGGGGCAAGGCTGGTGATGAACTTGCCGAAGAAGGTAGCGCTTTTGTTGAAGAAAGTGAAACCGAGCCGGAAGTCGTCGACAACTCCAGCGAGATTACCTTTGAACAAGCCGAAGCGCTCAAGGCTGAAAAGAAAAAAGCTCTTGCTGCCCAATGGAAGGCTCCAGAAGCCAAGGTAATCGATACCTCGGCGTTTGAAGGTCTGTCCTTGGCTTCCCGTGGCAACGACGACGAAGTTGACGTCGGCAATCCGACCGGCCCGAAGGCCAAGCGCGAGCGTACTAAGAACGCGGGGGCTAAGCAAACGCTCGTTGCTGCGTTCCGCGTTGCGCCGACGCAACCGGCTGATGATCGTGATGAACGTCCGCGTGGCCGTGACTCTGGTCGTGGCGGCCGTGGCGGCCGTGGCGGCCGTGACTCTGGTCGCAGTGGCCGAGACAACCGTGGTGGCAACCGCGGTGGTCGTGGCGCCAAGATCAATGTCGAAGACACCTCCGCCTTTCCGACGCTCGGTGGGAAGTGAACAAACCCGGCATTTGGCAGCATGAGAAAGTTCAGTGCCTAACATGCGATGGTCAACAGTTTGCGCTCAAGAGTAGGATTTGAGACCTTCGCATGCCGTAACGCGCAAAATGACAAGCGTAATCGCCGTGTACATTTCATTTCTAATACATATACCTAGACGCATCACATAACCCCATCACTCACAATGTTTCATGACGCATTTACTAACGCTACCGCGGCGCAGTGAACTTGCAGTGACAGAGTTGCAGTCCTTATTCTCGAGCACGGTTTTCAAGGTTACATATGTTCAGCTGCGAGGTTGTTGAGTTTTCAAGTTGCAACGTTGATTTCACTCCTCACGATTGTCGTTGGATTCCCACTAGCGCGCGGTTTGTCGTGCCTGGGTCGACGTCAAAGTCAACAGGTAGACTCGCTGTGTTAGAGGCAACTGAGGACGGTGTGGATTCCATCGCTGAGATAGACTGCACATCGGGGATTAAATGCTGTACGTTTGGTGCTAGCCCATTAGCTGAGCGCTTGGTTACCTGTGGAAACTTTGACGGCACGTGCGTTACGTGGGATATTGACATGAAAGTGCCAAGTAAGACGATATCCGCTCACAGCGGTATTATTCACGCCATCGATGGAATTAGTATCGACTCAGCAGGATATGGGGCACCGGAACTTGTGACCGGGGGTGCAGATGGATATGTGAAGGTTTGGGATACGAGACAGCCAGACGCAGTCGCTACATTTAGACCAAGCTCTACATCAACATGCGAGTGTTGGACTGTCGCGTTCGGTAATTCTTTTCGTGACGAGGAGCGTTGTGTCCTCGCAGGATACGAGAATGGCGATGTAAAGCTCTACGACTTACGTACAGGCAAAGTCCGATGTGAAATGAATGTCGGAAATGGGGTGTGCAGCATTGAGTTTGATCGTCGAAATATTCGCATGAACAAATTTATCTGTTCTTGCCTTGAGAGTCAATGCTCTGTCTTTGATGCTCGAACGCAGCACTCGCGAGAAGGTTTCGCTTCAACAACACATCGTACTAAGACGAGAACCACACTGTGGGGGGTGCGTCATCTTCCACAAGACCGCGAAATCTCCGCCATACTTTTGGGTGATGGGTCAATTGAGTTGTACAGGTACGAGTACCCAGAGCACAGGCGCGTTAAAACCCCGAACGGTGAGTTTCGGGGGATTTGTGGCGAGCTCAAGTATATTGGCTCTTACAAAATCGCTTCACAACCCATAAATGCCCTTGATTGGCATAGCGCCTACCGAGGTTTAGCGGTGTGTACAGGGCTCGACCAGCGGGTCCGCGTTCTTCTTGGGACACATCTAAAATACGATTAATTTCAATCTAACGCGTCAGAAGCATCGCTCTTCCTTGAGTTCTGTGCCATCGCTTTTAATAACTGCTCAAACATTTCCTTCATCTCTTCCGAATTCTCCACGTGGTCACTTGCGCGAATATCTCTCTGAGCTCTTCTACGGAAATCTGTTTGTTGGTACAGAGAAGCTGCTTCAGCAGAGGGTGGACTAGTATCAAGAACCTCTTTGAAGTCCGCATATCCAATAGGACGTGGTCGAGTAAGAGTGATGACCCCTGTGGCCGCTTGCTTTCTTTCTAGCTGAAGGAAATCACGGACAGGACCATATGCAGCTTGCTTACACAAATCCCGAATATCACTCCCGCTGAATCCTTCAGTCTCGTTTGCGATTTTCCACAGCGCGCAATTTTTACTTTCAGAGACAAAACCTGGCTCCAAGTTTTCACCTTTGAGCGTGACCGCAAGTACTTGTGCGCGCTGTTCTGTGTTGGGGAGGCCAACTTCAAAAGCTCTAGGCAGACGTCTCAATATAGCTTCATCAACATCCCATGGTCTATTCGTCGCACCAAGAACCATGACTTGTGCGTTGTCATCCGTGTTAAATCCATCCCACAACGTCATGAACTCCGTTTTCATCGTCGACGTCGCTTCATGCTCACTTGATTTTCTGGTGCCTAAGAAAGAGTCTATCTCATCAATGAAAATAATCGATGGCTGCAGCTTCCAAGCGAGGGTAAAAACTGCAGAGACAAGCTTTTGGGCATCGCCGAACCATTTACTCTGCAATGTAGAAGATCTGACGTTGATAAAGCAGGCTCCCGATTCCTTCGCTAAAGCCTTTGCAAGAAGAGTTTTACCAGTTCCTGGCGGACCGTATAGCAACACTCCTTTGGCGGGCTGGAGAAGTTTACCACGAGCGAATAGTTCTGGTCGGACGAGCGGCAAGATGACTAGTTCATATAAAGACTGTTTAGTGTCTTCAAGGCCACCGATGGAATTGAACGTGACGTCAATATGGTCAGGGTTTGCAACGTCTGCGGCAATTACATCCTCATAGACATTTGTTTCCAGCTTGGGCCTTCCCAGACGAGCTGCGAGCTCCTTCTTTCGCTCAATCGCAGCTTTGCTCGTTTGTCTATTTGGATCTAGTCTCTTCAATCCAAAGTTGAGTACCACCATGGACAAAACAGCGCTACACGCGACGAGAAACAACTCTTGCAAAACGGAAGGTTGTCCGCCTTGGTTCCTGCTCATCTTTGCTTTCACCCTTGCGCGTCCACTCTAATTCGGGAGTGTTCACTGCTTGTGTGAACTTCAGTATGATGTTTGTCGATAGTTCTCGACCAGTCTTTGTCGTTGATGCGCAATCGCGGTCGCGTGCTCAACTGTAACGTGGGGGCATGAAGGATCACTCTGATTCGTCTGACTAAACAAAGCTCTGCTGCACATACTCTAACTATTGGCGACTACTCTTGCTTTGGGGGCGACTGCAGGCTTTTGGCGTTGAAGGTTGCTTCTCTCTTCGCTCTCTCAACCCAATTCATAGCTGCAATCGAGCCTTCTCTCGATTCTAGTAACTTCTTCAATTCGTCATACATAGGGCGCTCTGCAAAAGTTCCGAGGGGCTCTGCAACAATATTGTTGTTCGCATCTGGGGAAAGGGCAAATACTTGCCAATCGTTCGGATAAACCTTTAAGGTCCGAACGATCTCACCTTGAATGCGCTGTTCCTTCAAATAATACACCTGCTCGAACTTGGCTACAAATTCCTCTGCACGTTTCTTCCAAGGCCCAAACCCAAAATCACCTATGATCGCACCTTGAGTATTCCACTGCGGATTAGCAATGATCTTCACGCGGCGATCGCTCTTTTCGATACTCCTCAACTCATCCAAAACCTCAGCGGTGGGGAAAGAAACAACGATATCTGATTCAAGTGTGATAGCTACCACAGCGTCAGCATCGTCAATCACACGTTGTTGACAAACTTCTTGCGTTTCCACGTTCAATAGCTTGAGGACGTCACCCACCATCGGGGCGAGTGCCTTGTATTGCTGGCGAATACCACCAGGCCAGTCATCTAAATCAGTAGCACCGATCAACGGAAGATTGAGCTCGATCGATTGAGTGTTGGCTCCGTCTCTGAGCGCCGATTGGATGGCCCCAGCACATTGCTTTATCTGTTCAGTAGTATCCTTCGGGAGAGTTGGGAGCGCTCGCGCCAAGCATTGTCTTCTCGCTCTAGTCTGGCGATGCGTCGCGACACGAGTTCTAACAGTTCCGTTCGCCACTCTTGTGCACGCAGACATGGCGACAGGTAACGGCGTCGCTTTGTGGACACGCAGTGAGGGAGTTTCGCCTACCTGCTCAGCTCGCCCTGGAGTGGACGTCACAACTCGCGGAGTGCCGAAGCTCACTGAAACTAATGGATACTCGTTAGCAATATGGCGACGCCGGATGACGCACGAGATTTCTACACCGGGAAGAATATATGCGCTCCGATGGTGAGAGTGAGCACCCTGGCTACTCGACTAGTGGCTCATGAATACGGGGCAGACCTGTGCTATTCAGAGGAAATAGTGGACAAGAGGTTCATTCACTGTAAGCGTGAGGTGAATAAAGAACTTGGGACAATCGATTTCATCGATGCCAAGGGGAGCTTGGCCTTCCGCACGATACCAGAGGAAAAAGAACGGCTCGTCTTCCAAGTTGGAACAAGCTCGGCGGCTCTCGCTTTACAAAGTGCACAGATAGTTGCAACTGATGTGGCGGCGATCGATGTCAATATGGGCTGCCCGAAGCATTTCAGTACGTCAGGAGGAATGGGCTCACGTCTGTTGACTCAACCGGAACTGGTCAGAGATATATTGACCACGCTACGAAGAAATTTGCCCTCAACTACTCATGTTACGTGCAAAATTCGTTTGCTCGAAAGTGAAAAGGAAACCGTAGAGTTGGCTAAGATTATAGAATCTTGCGGTGTTTCAGCTTTCGCAGTGCATGGTAGATACATTCCTCAGCGACCACGAGAGCCCGCACATTGGAAGCTCATTAAAAATGTAGTCGAGGCGGTCAACTGTTCTGTCATTGCCAATGGCGACGTGTTCTGCTACGAGGATTTCGAGAGAATCAGGAAGGAAACTGGGGCAGCTAGTGCTATGTGCGCGCGAGGTGCACAATGGAACCTTTCTATATTCAGACCCGAAGGTCTACTTCCGTTTGACGTCGCCAAACGTCACTTTGTCCGTCGCGCAATTGAATATGACAATCCTTGGAACTTCACTAAATTCCAAATACGGGAAATTCTAGGCCATCGAAAGCTTCTAAACTCAGAAGAAGGGCATCGACTCAATAAGACGAAGACATGGGATGACTTAGCAGAACTTTATGATCTAGAAGATGTTTTGAAAGAGAGCCGCGAGAAACGCAGAAGAGCCAATTTACGAGAAATGTAGGCCATTTGTGTAGCCAATCATTGTTTTGTAGCAATAAGTATATATAGTGATTCATGATGCTTCTCCAGTACAATCGTTAATATTACATTTCACACTCTTACCTGAGATACTGCGCTACTCTGTGTGCACGTTCAAACAAAGGATCTAACAAGGCGTTGCTTGAGCGGTGAATTTCACTTATGAAGTGCTGTCTTGCCGCCTCGTCGTCCAGTTCAAGGGCAAACTTGGACTCGAATCTAAGTAAAGCTTTTTCGTAATCCTGGTTAATGTTGATGTCTGGAATGTTTGCATCAGCCATCAAGCTGAATAGGTTCAACAGCAGGACTACCGATTCGCTTTTCCTTAGGATGTTGTAAGCCTCGCAGCAGTACATCTTGAACTCGTTGAAGTATTCCCCCATCGCCTCGATCATCTCCTTGCACAGTTTCATCGACGGTGGGGATATTTTCGGATCTCTACCCATGATGAAACCAAAGTCAATGTGGAACAACCGACCGTCCGGCGCCAACATCAAGTTATCAAGGTGGCGGTCACCAACACCAAGCAGATATGTCATGACAGAGTAACCAGCGCAACTCTTCACGAAGTTCATCATCGATTCCATCGTGCATCCATTCGGACCGTGAGAGTCAGGGTTATGCAAGGCTATGTAGGTTGTAAGCTTCTCATGCTCCTTCAAGATGTCAGCGAGTGCCTGCGACTTGACAAACTCTATCAGACCGGTGTCGCTTCCTGTGGCGAGTACGCGATACGAAGTAAGCTTCAGATCTAAATTCTCTGCCTTGAGAAGCTTGTCCATGAGCGAGATCATTTGTACACAGAGCTGATCCTGCCGTAAATCATCTCCTTTCTTGAAGATCATCACTGTTCTATCCCCAGTTCTGCTCAGAGGATTCAATTAATTTAATTCTCAGTAGTCAAAAGTAAACTCACATTGTTTGAAAAGATAACTTCAGTGGACTAAGTGCAGATTTGAAGACGAAGCTTTCGCTGTGATCCATTTAATTGAGCACACGTTTTGACAACGAAATCTGCATTACTTACCTAGCAACAATACCACTGGTGAAAATCTGCAAAAAATAATTTATTAGTACACGGTGATGGGATTCAGAAGTTCGTCGAAAGGCTTACCGTTGGGTTGAGAGGGTTGGGGACGGCTTGCGGGAAAGATGACAACATCGAACCCACCGCATTGTCGCTTGAAAGTATCGTCTGCGTTAGAAAAACACGTCAATCCCAAAACGCCCGAATTAATTATAATTAATTCCCAACTTACCCTCAGGCGCTCGACTTTACGCGCTCCTCGTAGATTACTAACTTCTTCGCTGATCGCCTGTGTATGGACATTAATTTCACGCTCGAAGCGTCAATATTCGTGAGTTATCGCACCGTTATTTTTTCCATCAACTCCTGCTGAAATCTGAGTGTTGCCCAAATGTTCCTACCACGCTTGTTCTTTGTGCGACTAGTCTGCTCGAACAACCTGAAAGCGCTCATACTACGTTCAGCAGCCTGTCCATCCCATCCAACTTGCAGATACCTGTCGTGCGTACGCCATAGTGGTCAGTCAAATAATTATTTAATTTAAAATAATTCACGAAAACATTTAATTCATTCTCGCAACGTACCAGTACAAATAATTTCCAACAGCTTCATCAGCGTTCCCACGACTCACTAAAAACTTTGCTAGTTCATTTTGGTCGTCTTTCTCGTATCGCAGAGCCTACAAATGGAAAATGGTCAGTTGCGGTGAAAATGGGGGGGGGAGAAAAATTCAAGGCAAAACGCTTTGTCAAGAGCCTGGCACGCAAGGCTGCACACATATCGACCAGCGAATCGTTACTTACCTGCACTAATTGTAGCAAATAGAGCAGTAATTCCTCATTATCCGCTTGATTTAGAATGGATACGGCGTAACAGCGAACATCGACATTCGTGAAAGTGGGCGACAACAGCTCGAGAGCAGTGGCGGGTCCGATAGGTGCCCACTCGTGCATGAGTTGCACTGAGGCCTTCGTTTCTACCGGATCCGACCAGTCCACGCACTTCAAGAACTTTGTTAACGCTCTCGAATCGTCTCTCAGCGCGAATCGGAACTTCCATATAAGATTTTGTGATTCTATGTCCAGTGGTCTCGTCGGTGGCAGGTTGATTATTGCTGACAAGCGTCGCTTCTCAGCACCATCTGGTTTCAACTCCATATCGACGACTCCACGTCCAAGACTGCGCGAAAGCTTTTGATGCTTACGTTCAGCGGGGTTTTCTAACATCAAACTAGCCTCATCATCGACGAGCCAGGTCAATCGCTGCCAATTATAAAATTCTGTGTGCGTATGCTGCCCACTCTTCCTGACCTCGTGAAACACCACCGGGTGCGCATATACAGGTAGCTCAACAGACAAGCGTAAAAAGTCATCCGTCGTCTTCGAAATATGAGCCTGCATCTTGCGAATATCACGAATACGCGAAAATACCAGGTTATCGAGCCAACTCATGGCAGGCAGCGTCCCTTGCTCATATTGTACGAGAAAGCCTTCGAGCTGCTGAAGCTTGGCTTGTTGCTCCAAAAACTTTGCGCATAGTGCATCAGCATTTTCGAACATCCCTTCTTCTTCAGACAGAATGAAACTTTGTAGGCCTTGAAATAACCTAGATTCATCGTCGAAAATCGGCGTTCGAGTTCGTCCTAGAAGAGAGCCTGGTGCGCACCTTGCGGATAGAACTTCGAGTTCCAGAAGCGTGTTCCTTGGAAGGTCTCTCACCTTGATTGGAAAGTTGAGCTTCTCATCCCATTCTGTTGTTCCTTCAAAGTGCATGACGACAGTAGTTGATACATGTGCCGTGAGGTATTCGTCGTTTGAAATCAACCGCGCTGTGACAAAGACTTCGCTTTCCGTGCTACTGAGGTAAGAATGTGGTAGTTGGCCGTGCAGAGCTTTGACTCTCAAGCTGAAGTCTAAAGAGACGTCATGACTTACGTACACCTTTGCATTGGCGTCAGAAATCATCACTTCAAGCACCGTTTACCCCGACGAATCGCTAGCAATATCGCTCGTCGCCGCGAAAATGCAGCCGAGACTTAACGAGTCTTCTTTTTGAATCGTGAAGCGGTGCTTATGTACGTCAAGTTCAGTGGAGTTTCACGCGTGGCGCATACTCCGTGGAACACACGGCAGCTGCTGGAGCAGAGCTCTACCCCTCACTGTCTTGAGACAAGCGCTAGGATCTGGAGAGTTCGCGCCCGCTGCATACGTCGTCTAGACGTGCGGACGTCTTCAACTTTTCTCCTCTTTAAGTGGAAATTTTTGCTTCTCGAACTGTTTGCCCATATCAAGTTCTCTGCGAGACTCAAACAGACAGTTGGAACGCAGAAAGCGTCATAACCGGCACGTTTGTTGGCACAGACAACATGCTAGCGTGCAACGTGTGCTGGTGCGATTTAGATTCAGGTTCAGCGTACATATCGCAGTGCGACCACGTCTTTTGTAAGTTCTAGATTCTTGTTGCTGGGCTTGGAATGTCTCCCTTGCATCTTGTTGAAAATGTTCTCTCGTTGAAGCACCTCGTCTGCATGTTGTGCCTTTCGTTGACTGACTGCAAGTAAAACCAAAAACAGGTGAAAAAGACATTCATGATGCTTTACAGCATCGACAATGCACCGTGTGCGCAACAAAGATGGATGAACGGGACATACGTGTGAGTGAAGTTCAACCGGAATTGGTGGTACTCCAGCGCAAACTTGCCGGATACTCGCCAAATGATATGCTAACGGCAGTGGCCTATGGGATCAAGTTTTGGAATGACCAAATTGAAATTCGCTACGGAACAGAGCTCGAGAAGTCATTCACGAGTGCCCAGAGAAATGCGGAGATGTACAAACGGAAACTTCAGGTGCGCAAGCTGCTCTCGACAACAAATCATATTGATACTGACCTCGACTCATCGCAAACAGGATGTACACGCCGCTTACAAGAAAGCAAAGGCTAAACAAGATGAACTGTGGTCACAGCTGAAGGATAGGGAAAAAGATATCCGAGAGCTACAAGTGCGATATGAAGAAAAGAGCCGAGAAAAACGCAGCTTGGAGGATTTCACAGCACGCCGAGGTAGTTTAAGCGAAGGAGCGCGAACCTTTGGGGCTCGTCCTGTCCAAGCCATACCTCGAACAGTTGCTCAAATCGATACTAGGATCCAAACAGAAAAAGAATCATGGCAACCGCGTCCAATACCAACTACAGTTAATGGTGAATTCCGAGATAGACGCAGCTATGAGCATTTCTATGGTGACGTGCGATCGCGCCGAACTAGCTTCAATCGCACTCTAGACAGTGCAATTACTCCGCCCACAACGACACAAGGTTTACGAGATCGCCGACCTCTGTCACCGTACACACGTCAACCCATCCAGACAGCGTCGGGGGAACGGCCACGCTTGTTTTCACAGCGGCGGATATTTTGAAGAAAGAATGAACACGAACGAGATCCGATGAACGAATGATAATTATATTCTACTACATTTGTGATGACTAAAATCGTTAAGCGCGAGAGGAATCCGCGATCGCTGACAGTCTCGCATGAGGGACCATTAGAGACCGAGTTGAGTCACCTGCCGATGATACTCTGGACGGCGACATTCATTCCTGACAGTAGAGCTCCTCCGGCTCCGTACACGGCTATCGCTCGAGGACCGCTCATACTCTTGTACAAAGCTCCTGCCCCTCCTCCAGCGAAAATCGAACATAAAGAATCGTAGCGGTTGTCTGTGTATGCCATTGACGCGCTCTCCAGCGCGGCGTAATACAGTCCAATACAACCCCACGTGTTACCAATAGATCTACCTCGTTGACTCACCGCGTTCAGCATTCTATTCAAGCGAAGTTTTGATGTGTCCAAAGATGGATCTGGCGGTGCCTTGAGGCTACCATACAATCCCCAACCTCCCCCGGCAATACTCCCGCCCAGGTATCCAACCCCAGTGAGGTACGTGAGGTTTTCACTCCAGCTTCTCGTCTTCACCGATCGTTCTTCATCGAACAGAAACTCGGGCGAATCCGACAGAGCATATATCGCCTTGTTCATCGAAGGATCAAAGGGACCACCTAATCCGCTATAAGGGTTGTAAGCACCAGACGTCACGGAGGGCAGCGACACGCTTTCCGCGGGAGCGCTGAAGTTTGGGCGTTCCAGGTTCTCCTCAATCGCCGTCGATCCCAAAGCCGGCTCATCTAGTGTCTTAGTATCCACGCTCGACGATTCGGCTTTCGCCTTGTCGCCTCTCTTCACGCCGAGCAAATCCCTGAGACCCATGACAACTTCCAGTCCCTGATCTTTATTCGCTTGCGGCTCTTTCGTCCCCGACTCAACGCTCGCTCACTTGCTCCGCTCGCGTTGTTGACTCAACAGACTCTCTTGTGACGGCTCGCAAAGGGCTTTTACACTCTCCGTCGACCTGACGCACAGCCTTGGGTTCGTGGTCGACACGCGTGACAGCGTCGCACTGACGTCAGTACCCGCAGCAGGGCTGCAGGAGAATCCTTTCATTTTGATTTTTGGCGCGCGCGTTGCGATTTTTGTCACAATACTGTTTGTTCATAGATCAAAACTGCCGCTCCAGAGCCTTTCGTTTGTCGACTGTCCCGCGGCGCTCGTTGACGGGACAAGACGACGGCGGACGTCGACCGGACACCGAAGGGCTCTGGCCGGGACGGATAGCTAGGGTATAAGCGTCACCCGTGATTGAAGTCAAGATGATTTCTGGCGTTGGGACCGTGCCTTCGCGCGGGTTGAGCTTGGACAGGCCCGTTCGTGACGCTGGAAGACGCGCTTTGGGATCGACGGGCGGCTCGGTGAAGATGCAGCCGGTGCGAGCCGCGCGACCGTGTGGGCGCGTGGCGGCGAGACAGAGGGATGAAGGGGGGAGGAGTCGCGCCCATTTGGACGTCAGAACTCGAGCTGAGGCCTCATCGTCTTACAAACAACAACAGAGCTCTGGTTGGGTACTTTCCGAAAGAGATTATCCGCAGGGAGAAGTGATTCTGGGCATAGAAATCCGCTCACACTCTGTCAAAGCGGCTCCAGTCGACACTGCAAACGCAGAATTTCAACGTCCCGGGGTTTCTGTGCCTTTGGAAGACATTTCCGCCGAAGCGTTGCAAGTTGCGTTGGAGAAAGTCGCCAAGCACTTTTCGTGGAAGGGTCCAGTCGGCATCAGTTACACTCGTCTGGTAGTCCGCGCATTAGGAGGGACTCAACCTGGCGAAGCTTTCATGGCTAATTGTGTTCCCGATTGGCGGGGTAAAGTTGCCACTATGATTCATACAGAAGCAGCAGCCTATGCTGAAATGTATTTTGGTCCTGGAAGAGAAAATTCAGGCACTGTTTTGGTTTGCACTCTCGGCAAGGGCTTCGGTGCCGTGTTGTACGACCGCGGACAAAAAGTGCGCAACGCAGACTTTAAACACATCACATGGACATACGAGAGAGAGTTGAAGAAACTCCAGAAAAAGTGGGGATGGAGTGGAGTTGTGCCCCCATTTCCTGACTCTGGAAATTTTCTTTCAGAGGTTGAAGAGTGTGGTCTCACGGGTAAATCATGGTGGCTCGATGAATTAACGCCTTCAGAGGACCCGTGTGCGCACACTGAAGCCGTTCTCGCTTGGGCGTCTCTCGTCGATCGATATTTGCAGAAGGTTGCCGCAAACGTCTCTCCAGAGCTGCTCATCCTGTTGCCAACAGGCCGAGCAACCGACGTTCGTGAAGACGTGCTTCTCACGCTCTTCAAACCTGGAATCGAGCTTGCGGGCCTTGATCCGAATATTTTATCAATGGGTGACTTTCCTGATCGAGCACTTGTCAAAGGAGCTGCAGTTGGAGCCCACATCGAGCTCCAAAGTAAGGCCGCCAGTGGCGTGTTGCGCGATGCCATCTGTAGAACGGTCACCAAGAGTTCTGAACTAAGAGCGTTTACAGATGTTGAACTTGACTGGGTGTTTAAAAAGTTGGACTCAAATAAAGATGGGGAAATTTGTGAGAGCGATTTAGCGACGTCTTCACGTTTCTTTGGCGCAAACCTGTCCGTAGCGGAGGTGAATGGTGTCATCAAGGAGTTGCAATGCCGTCAGCTGGGATCTGTCTCGCGCAATCGACTTGGTGAATGGTGGGCTTCGGAGCTTGATCACGCAGTCGTGTCACAGATTCAAAGCGCTCTTGAGCTGAAGGAAATTTTGAGCGCGTCGAAGGGAGAGTCACTGAATGTGAATCTGGTGGATGGAGAACTGCGCCACTTCCGAGACGAACAGATTGTCGTCGTACAAGCTGGATTCTCGTATTGTCGACCTTGCAAGAAATTTGAAGGAGTATACGAACAAATTGCGCGGAACTATCCGAGAGTTTCATTCTTCAAAGTGGTTGGTGATAGCACGCCGGCTTCCGCTCATCTGTGTAAGGACGTGCTTGAAGTTGCTTCGACGCCCGATTTCAGAATTTTCAAAGGGGGGGAGCTCGTGGCTCAGTTCACCGGCGCAAACAAAACGAAGCTCGAGGATGCCTTGAAAGGTGTTCTGAGTGAATCGACTGCATCAGTTTGAAGTAGTATTAGCTATTTTTCGTAATTACTAGTCTGCCTAACGTGTGAAAACTAAAGTCGAGCCAAAAAGTTACATTGCAGATGTCCAGTCTGCGCCGCCATTCAAAATGTCATTCAATTCGTCGCCCACCTTGTTTGGATCGCCCAGATCACTCAATGTGGTATACTTCTCTTTCGATGGATGCCACACGATGATTTTCATCATATTCCCTGTTCTATCATAGATATTGGGCGATCCAAACGCTTCGATAGTTGCGTCATTCACTTCGACAAAGGCGAGCAGTCTCTCTTTCTCAAATTTTCCTGCAACTTTTCGAAACGCGAGGTTACCTTCTAATGAGAAAATAGTGGCCGTGTAGACACTCTTTCCATTCTGTAGCACTCCGTTAATGTCGTAAACGGCTACATCTTTCTGTGTCATGTTGGCTTTCACAGCTTGTTTTCGTTTGCCAACACTTGGTACGCGCACAACCAAACGTCTTAGCCATGTCGTCCCAGCTGCTGTAACGATGGTTAGAACCAAAGGAATGATGTTGTAGTGTAGTACCATCAACCACAAGGACTCAAAAATATCTGAAAGATCCTGGATGAGCGCTCTCCAGATTGAACTATTGATTGGCATGACTCGTGCGTCTGGCAAGAAGTCAGTGCTGAAGTGTGCTGAGCGAAGTGAGTCATGAATGTTTGAGCTCAAGATATCGCCGATCCAATGTCGCACCCGACTTTGATTATCTAGTGCAACACTATCATAACGCACGATATTTTCCTTCTCATGATCGAAGACCAATGCTACCAGAGCTGACGTCTGACGATCTGCAAAACTGTTGCAAAAAGTCTTTGCCGCGCCGCTATCAATCCAAGTATATTTGACCTCATCTTCAATTGCTACGTCGAAATCTCGCTGAATGCTAGTCACGAACGATTTCCAACGCGTTAAAGACGTACTTCTTGGGCTGTCGACGATAACGAAACAAGTTTGAGCGAGGCCTCCGGGAATACAACCAAGCGCACCAGCGTTTGCCTTTGTCAGCTCTGGCACACTTTGTAAACGATGCTTTTTGAATACACTCTTCAATTTATCTTTTGAACCAACGTACTCAACAGTAGGCTCACTATTTTCCTTGAAAATGATCAAGCTCGGTACTTGAACGACTCCATAGCGCTCACTCCAAAATGTGCGTTCGTTATCCTTGAAGTCAATGTGTGCTACAGTCACTTCTTCTTGATGCTCTGTAGCGAGGTGTCTGAATAATAAAGATGGCTGCTTCGCCGAAATCAGTGCAAAGACACTTTTGCCATTCACTTTGGCCGATAGAAATTCCTTGTTGGCTTTCTTGATGTTCTTGAGTCCTAAGAGTTTTTCTGAAACAAATGTTGAAAGTCTTTCCACCTTGACGGGACCATGGTAGCGTTTCGCACACGAGAAATGGCGACAACCTGGGCGGAAACCAAATATGACGGGCAAATCAGACCGGCGCACGGGTATGGAAAACAATGCGCTGCTACCTAGTTTTTGTACAAGTGTGGCGCTGTTGTGTGCATCCACCCTGCCAAGTTGCGCCAAGCCGTGGAGCACTCTGGAAGACTGCTCCCATTGGGGGGCAGATCTCTGGCACAGAATGCTTGTGTCGTCGTATACTTGAACCAAGTAGGCTTTGTTACTTCTAAAAACGACCTTATCGAAGTTCTTCTCCGTCAGCATCATCGTCTCAGATGAGATGAGTTCAGAGTGTTGAAAACCAGCCCGCTGACTTATGCTATCAGCAGTCGAATCTGAGTCCCATGAACCTCTTCGACGCGACCTGGCTCCATCTTGCGTCGCCTCTTGGTCGTGTTCACCAAAATGGGCCTCCAAGTCGTACGTGCGCTTCCGCTCTGGATCTGAAAGAATCGAGTAAGCTTTCTGGATTTCAACAAACCGTTGACTTGCTCTCGCTTTGTCGTCTTCGCTAGAGCGCTGATGTTTGTCTGGATGGTAAACCAATGATAGAGAGCGATATGCTTTCTTGATTTCTACAGCACCTGCTCCTCGTTCGAGTCCCAAAGCGCTGTATAAATCAGCGCAGACGACCGACTCGCAGAGCAGTGCCAGCGTGATGAGTATCAACCAACGCCCCATTGCTGCTATTGCGCGCCGCATGTCGGTTCGAAAGACGAACTCAAAACCAGAAACGCGTGAAAGACATTACGTTTAAACCTACAAACGCGCTTCTACGCATTTTTCGAGCGTGCATTATTTTGAAGAGCGTGACAGTTGGAGGAGTTGAGACAACGGAGGGTTGCCTAGGGTTAGGCGGTGACTACTGCAACATTTTTCTCTAGTCCTCCTCATCTAAAGCTCCCACATATTCCGCAATATCATCTAATGGGAGAGCGTGGGCTTCAAAATCATCGTTTAGTTGAATTGAAGCCGTGGATTCGGCCTTGTTCTTCTCGAGAAGCTTTCCACGCCTTCCTCGAAAAGCACCAGTGACAACACAAATGCGTCCACCAGCCTTTGGGATGACCGTCTCTAACGCAGCCTGGCCGATTTCAATGGTCTTGCCACCACCTTCTAACTGTAACATACACTCTGTCGGTGTCAAGACATCTATGATCATTCCTTTCGACAGATAAAACTGCCCACCTTTAAAGCTTTTGCTCACTACACGTACGCGGATGTTTGGTAACAACCAAGGCTTGGCCTGAGACGCCGAGTTTTTCTCACGATCGTCTCGATCTCTTTTACTACCAACCTTTGCACGGCGACTCTCGCTCATTTCGACGAGTTCGTTCGACTTCACGGTGACCACTTGGCCGCTGGATGTAAGCTCAATGTTGACTTTGTCGCCAGAAATTTTGAGTATGCGTCCTGCCACACCAGCATGGCGACCAGATGAGATGAACATTATTTTGCCTTCTCGTGGTCCAGACTCCTCTCGTTTCACCAACTTTTCATCTAACGTCTTGACATTCTTCAATCCCGAGTCGGCCATGGCTTTTGGATCCCTGACCATGTCTGCTTTGCGCTCTCGCGTCTCACCAGGCTTGATGTACTTCTTCTGTGGCGCGTCTTTATGCGCTGGCTGTGCCCCTAGACCGAGACGTCCTGGGCGTGGGATGAATTCAACAGCCTCTACCATGCCTCTGTGCATCCTACCGACGGCCTTGCCCTCTTCCCAACCCATGCCACGGAGCATCGCCTTGCCAAAGTCTTCGATGGGCATCGACTCATATTCTTCTATCGATGCTTGCTCAGGTAAATCTTCCATATCTTCTTTGAAAGCTTGAAGTTCTTTTTCCTGCAAACTCTTACCTAGGAAACTTTCTCGTCCGCGATCCTCTTTGCTCTCCTCAGGCTCGACGGAGTCTGTTGGACCCATTTTAGTTAGACCGTAGTTGAGAACCCCCTTCTGTGCGACTTCGCCACCAGACGCAATCGTCTCGGCGACATGAAATCGTTTTTCATCTTCCAACACCTCTTCCTTGGTCGGTATGAAGCTCGGTGCCTGTTGAAACGTCGAAAAGCAAACGTCAGTACTCACATTTCCTAAAAAGCAGAGGTTCAAGGAACTTCCGTTTGGCACTCGTACCTTTCTCCTGCGACCTGTCCCGACTTCGAAAGTGTTTTTGATGGCTGGGATAATCTTGCCTTTATCTTTCTTCTCCTCTCGCGTTCCCTCAATCGCGTTTCCTTGTACACCGGTGACGTACTCGACCACCGGACCAGTATCATCCTCCTGCTGCACTGCCACCTTCGGTTGCGGCGCCTTCTTCTTCGAGAAGCCAAACGCTTGCATTATCACGAAATTCAGCCAAAGTGAAGAGGACGCAACGCCTTTAGTCGATATCTGAGAGGTGCTCGCGGCGCGAGTTGATGTCTTTCGCCAACGCGACCGCTACCTCTGACGCACGGGAAGGAGAGTCGCACGGGAAAAAGTGGGTGAATTCATCACACTCAGCTAATAAATGCCTCTCTGCAGTGCACTACACGCGCACCTCAACGCGAGTCAGGGTGGAATCAAAACGAGAGGGATCGAAGCAGCGACTCATTCTATCGACTTAGCGTGCGTAAGGATGTCAGCGGGAGAGGGTGCGAAGAAGCCGTCGTTGCTCGAGGAAGACTGGATTGCGTTCTCTGCCAGAGTAAGAGGTGTGTGCAAACGCTCAGCTAAGATTACCCTGAATGCTGCGTTTACGTCGCTAGTTCTTCTGTTACTCTCGATCTTCACGGTACTTTTAGTGCGTTTCGTAGTAGTTCCGCGGGGACCGGTGTCATTAACGCAGGACCTCGTCTTTGACTACACCACTCAAGCACCTTTGGCGCGCGCAAGCTTTCTCGAAGAAAAGTTTGCAAACGTGCCAGTCAACTTTCAAGAAGATTCTTCAAAAAGGATTCTGAGACCGAAACAGAGTTTTGATATTGATGTTGAATTCACTGTTCCGGAGAGTGACTTCAACGTGAACGTTGGCATGTTTCAAGTGAATGTAAAGCTTCTGACGCCAGGCGGTAAACTGTTGCTCGAGAGTTCGAGACCTGGCATCGTCAAGTACACTTCGAAAGAAGTCAAATGGCTGAGAACGATCGTCTGGTGGCCATTTCATGCGCTTGGACTGATCGAAGAGCAGCAAAACGTACGCGTAACTATGGTGAAGAACTATCAAGAAGATAGTGAGACTCCCTTCACGGACATTCAAGTCATCATGAAGCCACACGCTGGTAGCTCAAAACTTCCTCAAATTTATGAGGCTTGCGCAACGATACACCTTAGCATGAATATCTTCGCAAAAGCGTTATACTTCTACCCTTTGACCTCGTTTGTGGTATTGGTTAGCTTACTCTGGTCAGGACTCAATTTCACGGCGTTTTCGTTATCTGTCATTTCACTTCTTGTTATGGGAAGCAATATGGAGGTTCCGTCCACCACTACTGCATCAGGTAGTGTCACTACGTCGAAATCAAAGTATGATACCATGATCGCAGATGGTGTGGATCTGGCAAAGGCTTCGCAAGCTGGATCTCCTCCGGTGTCAGAAGTGACCCGAGATCTGCTGGATGATGGACTTCGTCGTCGCAATGTCGCTGGATCATGAAAACATGTCGATTCGTTATTGTTCTAGTCTATTCTGTAACAACATCTAATTTGCACTACGTCGAAATCCACCAATCAATTCTGCTCCGTTTTCCACTCGACAAACTCATCAAGTAAATACGGCCACGCGTCATCGACGGTGTAACCTTCAAGTTTAGGTCCGACCAACTTGCTAAACTGGAGAACTTGGGACCAAGTGTCATTCGAAATGGCCTTTCCATGGTTCTTTTCGAGGAATTCGCACCACTCGTCCGTGAAGCACCACTTTCCTACCATCAAAACCTTCCACAATCCTATGGCAGTCTCTAGCGGGAGCGCCTTGGCATTCGGTTCCAGAGCAAAGTGGAAAGAGAATTCGTATACATCCTTGAAAGTTTCCGCAGAATCGAGCTCCCTCCTAAGATCCCCAATCTTCTTTTTGAGTTTATCCATTGAGTCACACTGCATCGTCCTCATACCGAGGTAGAATTCTTCCTTTGTGTACTTGCCCATGGTCTCAGCCGACATCTTCAGTGAAATCACCAGCGTCACAGGGTCGAGCGGGTCTACACCGATATCGTGCAACAACCGAATGATCCCCTCAGCTTCTATGCGTTCTTCCTGTTCATTATCCTTGACTTTGTAATTGCTGAACATCTCATCTATACCGGCAGTGTTTGTGGATGACCTCGAGGCACTGTTTGAACGAGCCGTGTAGAAATACAACTCAAACGCATGCTCCATATTCCAAGACGCCTCCTTCAGCGTCTGAATGGCACCAACTTCGTCTTTAATATCCGCGACATCCATGAAACGTCGCACCGTAGCCTTCTGACTCTTGTTGAGCTTGTTCTGTTTCGGAAAACAACGTTCACAGTCGGTCAGTCAAACAGATTCTCAAGGTTCCGTGCGCGCTTCGAGCGATTTCGTCTGGCAAAGAGGAAAGCTGTGTGACACACCATGTTGTCGCCACGTCCAGCCTTTCGGCTCTCTCAAGTAGCGCCTGCAATCTCTTGTGCGACGTGGTATGTCGCCGACCTGGAGGCTTACTCCTGTGTAACACTTTTCAGAGGGGTAGTTCAGAGGAGTTGCTGCAGAAACACCGCGATGCCTTGGTTGGATGAAATCGTTAAAATTAAGCGTGGAAAACATCAAGTATGGGTGACCTACAATCACTAGACACCATCTGCTCGAAGAGACTGGTGCGTCGAACTAGTTATGATTTCTAATTTGCGTTGGAGGTAAGCCGCGCTGACCAAAAAGAACGCACACATTGCAAACATGGAGGAAAGCGGGAACAGAGCAACGTTGTACAAGATGACACAGACGAACAAGTTTAGAGGTATTCTGAAACAGTTCATTACTGTGCTTCTGATTTCTTCCGGTACATACGTAGCTCGCATCTTCATCATACTGGGCCAGAAGATCCCAACCAGAGCTTCAAAGACGAGGAAACCGAGCATTGTGAGCTTCCCTTCGAGAGTGATTGACTGACCCGACATGTAATTCGCCTCGAATGGGAAGAATTTTAGGACAACGGGCAGGAAAAGCGATGCAGCTGAAGCGAGGAACACATACTGCATGTACTTCTCCGGACGCATGTCTTTGTTTCCGAGAAGTTGGCCAGCGACAGACGAGCCGATCATGCACGCCACCATCATGGTGGCAAAAATCATACCATGTGGAATAATCTCATCATTCGGACTCAACGCTGGAGTCCAAAGGAAAACAAATGAATACATGGCCGCTTCAAACAGTGATTGCATGGCGCCGAGATACAAAACCTTCTTGTCCTTGAAAATGGCATTGGATGCCGCGCGAAAACTCGCCTCGAGAGAAGAATTTTCCTTGGTATCACCCTTATTTTCCGTCCACGTAAAGGAGATAATAACTCCACCGATGGCGAGGAATGAGGCTGCAGCATCGAATGGTGCCACCGGTCCAAGATCCATATCCGTCACGAGATAGTTGGCGAGGAGACCCGCTATGATGGACACGAGTCCATTGCCGATGAATATCGCTTTTGAAAACGTTCCATTCAGCCATTCCGGATCGTAGTTCCTGGCGAAATGCTCAGAGACGAGCCAGGATTCGAAAGCCGTGAACAATAACGAAGTCGCTATCCCACCGAAAAAGCGACCAAGCATCAACACGCCATAGTCACTCCAATGTTTTGTGATGCAAGATGCAATGTACGTGGCTACGTACGTCAACCCGGCGAGTTTACGCCCGTATCTATCCGCGAGCGAGCCGACAATGGTACCAAAGATCATACTCGAACCGAATCCCGCGATGAACAACTTTCCAATATCCCCAGTCGAGTAGCCGTAATGCTTATACAGTGCGTACACGTACGGTCCTTGCAGCCAGTCTCCCGCCATCATGAGCGCGTACACTGCCAGGTAGTTGTTCCGAAACGCCAAGAAGGCTGGCGTCATGTTCGTCGCTTTACCCGTCGGCTTCTTCTTAAGCTCCATTCCCGCGCACGCCACTGCCAGCGCACCAAAAGTCACCACGTAAAACGTCTCCATCTTCTTCGTCCAGAAGATTAAAACTGTTTGTTCGCGTCACACTCTCAACAACTCTCCGGGGTACCTCACACAAGATGCGACGAGACGAAACGAGTCGAGACGAAACGAGTCGAAACGAAACGAACGGTTGCACACGCCGCTTTGAGATTACGCTCTCCTCGCGCTCACCTACCCCACAAGCGAGCGAGCGAGTGCGCGTCGATCTGCCGACCGAGTGCCGTCGTCGTCGTCGTTCCCGCGGACGCCAGCACCCGGAAAGTCACTCAGTCCATCGGACAAACGGATCACGGATCACGATCTCGAAGATATGGAAACGGGGAAGGAAAACTTTATTTTGATCCCCCAGAGAGGCTCTCAATAGGGGTGAGTACATAACCGCCGCGAGATGAGCTAAAAAATCACTCGCTGTGATGGGACATCTATGTACGGGTAAGTAGTTACAATCTGCGAAACGCTCAGGGTGCTCGAGGGTGCACGCCAGCGGCTGCGCGGCGGCACAACGCGACGATTACGACGACGATGCAATCCATCACGCAAACCCCGCTCGCGTGCAGGTACGTCGGGAACGGCGATGGCTTTTTCTCTCTCGTGTGTCGTGACTCGGAGATGGGCGCGCGGGCGTCGCGCGTCTGCGAGCGTCGGGTAGATGCGAGAGTTGCCCGATGCCCAACCCCGCGCGTGTGTTATCCTCTCGCTGGCGATAAGATGTTTGGGCGCGCTAGAAGGGCGGCGCGAGCGCGGCAAAGGGCGACGGAGGACATTGACTGACTGAAAATATTCTTTTACGAATGCAGACGCAGCGCGCAGATCTCCACTCGCCGATCCAAGGCTGCCAGGTGCGTGATCGTCTCGATAGGTTGCGATAAGGATGACCGAGGAGAACCGCCTCGCGAGAACCCGTTTGGGGGAGAGGAGAGCGAGTTATTTCCTCCTCTCTCGCCGTCGCGCGTGCGACAAACTCGCCGATGGGAACGACTGGGACGTGATGACTGACAATGATACGTTTTTAAACGACACAGAGGCATCGTCGCGACTGCGACCGCCGAATCTGGCCGCAAGGCTGCCCCGCTTGAGACGGGCGGTACGCTCAAGGGTGAGAAGGCTTTTGGCAAGGCTGCCGGCGCCGCTGCCATCACCGGTGAAATCTTCTCCGGCGCCAAGCCGGCGTGGAAGGACCCGCGCTGGGTCAACGGTAACTGGGACCTTGATCAGTTCAAGAACGCCGAGGGCGAAGTCGACTGGGATGCTGTGATCGATGCCGAAGTTGTTCACCGCAAGATGTTGGAGGACAACCCGGCGGTGTACGATGAAGATGGCCTCTTCGATACCTCCGTTGTCCCGTGGCACGTGTGGATGCGCCGATTCCACCTTCCGGAGGCGGAAAAGGCGAACGGTCGCGCTGCCATGGTTGGCTACGCGTTCGCTTACCTCATTGATGCTGCGGGCGGGGCGGGTCTTGTTGACTTGCACAACTCTTTCTTGGGCAAGACTGCCATCCTCGCTACCATTCTCTTCGTCACGCTTATCCGCTCTTTGAAGGACATCGATACCTTCAAGGATCTTGCCGAAGAGGCGACTTTCTACGACAAGCAGTGGAACGCGTCCTGGGAAGGTGTCGAGCGCCCGTCCGAAAAGGAGCAGTAAGCGCTCACGAAGTCCCACACTTCTGTGCGTTTTAAGTTTTTCTTCCATAGATTCGTAGCTGGCTTTGCTGTGTGAACATGCATCGAGCGTGAGCCTACCCTCGGTGTTTTGTTATACAACATATTTTTACCATTTCATTTCAGTAGTTCGTCGCCCGCGCGGTTAATTTTCTATCGTAAAATCTAGCTCTCTGCGGGTCGGTGCGACGCGTAGGCTTGAAACGCGCCAGGTTGAGATTAATCCACATTGTTGCGCGCGTAGACAGCATCTTCGTCGCATTAGTGACATTTAGTTTAAATTCATGCATCAGTAAACCTGTCTGATGCGCATTTTAACGTCTGCGATGGGAAACGCAGTCAGTTCCTTGTCGGTGTCGTGGAGATGCTCACGCTCAACGACCGAAACGAATGTTTACGTTCCGAAGGCCCCACGTCACGTGGCGGCGCCGTCATCATCGAAAAATGACACGTGCACGAACATCGATGCTGCCTGCTTCACACCGGGTCACGCATTGAGTGTTTTAGAGGAGCACATTCAAGCCGGAGCGCGATATCCTCAGCTCAGACCGGTTGTTCGTAACTGGTTAACAGAAGTGCAAGAACCAAGCGTGTTTGTGGCGGAGTGCGCTGGTCTTCTCTTCGATCGCCTGACCGGGAAACATTCCTCATATCAAACAGATGGACGCCACGAGGACTTGTTGGTCTGCCTGTACGTGATGTTGGAGTGTCTGAGTCGGTTACCTAGAGTTTGTCCTGGATTCAAACGGAAACGTTTTGATGAGACGGTGACCAGAGGCGCGGTGACCGATGGCCTCGGTCGCAAGTTGGCTGGAAAAATAGCCCAGTCACTAATTACGAGTGAGCACGACGTTCCAGGCCGGGCAGTGGTTCGATTGATTGAAACTTACGGTCTGGAAATGGAAGATTTGAGTTTTTACAACGCTGACGAGGCGTTGGAAGCGATTGAACGCTATGTTGAGGTTCTCATGGAGCGTGGCGCCCACGGGCCCGCGATGTCTCTGGTGTTTCACTTTAGTCTGGACAACTTTGCGACCGAAGAGACTCTCCAGTCTCTGATAAACGCTCACGAGTATACTCTGGCACAGGAATTTTCTCGGTTGCGCCCAGCACTTCGGCGAACGACTATCGAGTTGTGCATCGCTCAAGGTGAGCGCGAGCATGCTGGCTTAAGACAAGCTTACAAGACTACCGTGGAATTTGAGCTAGAAGATGAGTATCCTAAAACTCGATTGGCGTACTACATGTCGACAATTCGTAGAATGATCGTCAAGGGGCAGTACGAAGCCGCTCTCAAACGAGCTGGCTCAGAAGAAGAGCTTCAAGAGTGGGTGATCCGGTCTCTGACTGAGATAGGAGAACTCGGTTACGCGGCGGAGTACGCTGCACGTTGCGGACTTGAGTACGTTTGTGATCAAGAAGAGCTAGAACGAGCACTGATGGAACGCAAAGAGACCTACTTGCAACTTCCAGATGACTTGTTGGAGTGCGTTGCTTTCTGTGACGACGAAAAAAGCTTGATGCAAGCGTACGAGCGGTTCATTTCGGGTGAGAACATCGTTGGTATCGACACGGAATGGAGCACCGTGCTCGATGAAGAAATCAGCCACGTGGAAACGAACGATGTTGCGACATTGCAAATCGGTACCAAAGCTGGCGTTTGTATCCTAGACGTTCCCAAACTTGTCGAGGTCTGTCCTGAAATCTTAGAAGCAACCATTGGAAAGATATTCAAGGACAAAGATGTGACCATCTTGGGATTTGCTGTTCACGAAGATCTCCGAAAACTGGCAAAGACGCATAGTTTGTTTCAACAAGTGACATCTACCTGCGATTTGCAGCAGGTATGGAAGCTGGCAGTTGCAAATGCGCGCAAAAGCGGTCAAGATAATTCTGCTCCTTGGTCAACTGAGATTGAGCTCAATAGAGCTCAGCCAGTCGGCTTATCTACCGTAGTAGCGGCCGTTCTCGGCAAGCCTCTAGACAAAGCGATGCGAATGTCTGACTGGGCAAAGCGTCCTCTGTCTCAATCACAGATCATCTACGCTGCGTTGGACGCGTGGACTCTTGTAGAAGTTCATCGCGTCTTGCTAACATCACATAATGACTTGTACACTAGATTAGTGGGGAAGGCGGGGAAAGTTTACAACTTTAAGAAATAGCGCTGCTGCAATTGTAGTTTTATATTCCACGACGCCTTCCTGCGGTTTAACTCATAATGTTACCAACTTTTTTGTTGACCTGTGGGCCCCATTGACAATGCGCCGCTACTTCGACGCGTGCGCGCGACCAAGTCCAGATGGAGCGCGATATGGAGCGACTGAGTCTCACTGGTACGGATGGTGCCGGTGAGCCCTCCGTCAATGATGCCGCGGCGGTAATCCTGGAGTTCTGGTTTCCGAATCGCGCGCAGACACTGGAGGCGGCGTACAAAAAGAAGTGGTTCGTTACCGAGGAAGGTGTGGCTACAGTGGACGAGCAGATCAAAGAAAGATTCGGCGCATTACTCGCACAGGTTGAGTCGATGATGTCAGATTCTGCGCCGGATCAACAGACCGTGCTCGACGTGTACGAGGTCTGGTTGCGTGCGCCGACATCAACAGTGGCTCTCGTCGTGTTGCTCGACCAGTTCAGTCGGCACATCTACCGGAGAGACGCAGAAAGAGATGCCAAGGTTCAAGCTAACGACGTGATTGCTACTATGATAGCAGAGAACTTTCTTGACGAAAAATCTGATCAATTATGCGAGCTCACAACCGCACAGCAAGTTTTTTTGTTACTGCCGTTCAGGCACACGCAGAAAACTTGCGAGAGGCTGCAGCGCTGCTTAGATATCATAGATGAGCGCGCTGTCCTAGAGGTTGAGAACCGCGCCCTTTTGGATAAGTTTCGTAAGACGACACTGCGATGCTACCAAGACCTCGTCGGCAAGCAGCACAAGGACGGAGATAATATACTGGAGAGGGAAGAGTTCACGCCATCGGAGGATGTGATGGCTGTCATGGGATCACACGCGCTCTACAAGACGATCGGTGCGTTTACGCGCAAAAGGATGGCCAAATTTGGGAATACCATCGCGGTTTCACTCAGTGGTGGCGTTGACTCAATGGTTTTAGCGTACATTCTCAAGCATCAAGGGTACAATGTCGTGACGCTTCACATAGACTACAAGAACCGGCCAGAGAGTACAGAGGAGGCTGATTTCGTAGAGGACTGGAGCAAGAGACATGGAATGGTATTTGAGAGATGTACCGTTAATCAGATTCGACGTGGAGTAACACCTCGTGAGCAGTACGAAATCGAATCGAGGAAAATTCGTTATGGCTTCTATAAGGATGCTAGCGTAAAACATGGATTCCCGGCGGTGTTACTTGGACATCATCACGGCGATGTTCAGGAAAATATTATCACAAATTTGATGCGTGGCGCGAACCTCTTGTCTGTAAACGGTATGAGTGAAGATGGCGTCGTGGAGGGAGTCCGCATTTGGCGGCCGATGCTTCCTCATGCGAAAGACGACGTACTCACTTTTGCGCACGCGTACGGCGTACCGTACTTCCTCGATTCAACTCCGATGTGGAGCACTCGGGGTAAGCTTAGGAATCAACTTATACCTCTACTAGAGGATATGTTTGGGGATGGGTTCATGCGCAATGTCAGCATGATAGGAGATAATAGCGATCAGCTATCGGAGATGGTGGAGGAGGCAGTATTTCAACCATTCTGGGACGCAATGAAAGTGAGTGATGTTGGATGCTACATTGACTGCACTCAGTTCATTTCCCTGCCGACTTTCTTCTGGAAGCAAGTGATCAGGGAGACTTGCCACAGGCTTGGAGCTAGTATGATGAAAGATCGTTCGGTCCGACAATTTCTAGGTCGAATCAAGCGCACCAAATCATCCAAAGATGGTTGGATGTCTCTGAAGAAAGAGAATGCAACCTTTGTCCAGGGCGACACTTTCGCCATGTTTGCCTCTGAATTCATGCCAAGAGCAAAACATATTTGTCCCGGTGCGAAATTCACGATGGAGTCCAATGAAGAGTCTCTCGAACTGGGTAACTGGTCATTGAGCCTTCAAGTTGTAGCGAACACTTGTGACGAGTCGGGCGTGCTTCCGTTCAACGCACCCCCGGTCAACATATGGAACGTGCTCGAGAATGAAATCACGTATCACATCCCATACGAGGGTATTCCAGCGACTTACGTAATTGATCCCGAAGTCAGATTCCCACCAGTTAGAAACCTAGATGTGGCCGTGAGGGACGCCTTGCCTTTGGTCGTTCCTCCAGAGTTTAGTTTCGCTCACCTGCCTGACGAGAGCCGACCTCCGCGCAAAATGCTCAAGTGGTCAAAGAAAGCTCTCGAACGCACGCAGTGTGTCCGAGTCCAACTCAAGTTCCGGCGAACTAAACTCTATACGGTCGATAGCGAAGACGAAAAAGTGTAATACGACTTGTTTCCGTTTCTTCACCCGGTGTACATTCTACTTGTCAAACGGCCCCTTGAGTGACACCTGCCAGTTGTTTGATCCCTTGTCCATGTTCGAGAAAGCATTCAAACGATCTAAACCATCTCTCGCCAACTGAATCCTTCGCGTGATCTCCTTCTCATCCTTGAGGTGTCGTCCTTCCCGGAACTCGCTCTTGATTTCCTCAACAATAGCCATCTTGTTCCTGCTCGGAAATCGAAGCGCCGATCGGAGAACGGCGCGGTAAAGCTGAAGCGTGGAGCTCATCTTATTCCAACGATCGAGTTGTTGCGCGCGCGCGCACTTCTTCAGAGTGTGCGCTACCTTGCTCGAGTTCTCGCGCGGCGGCGAGGACTAAGGGAGCGAGTCTCTTCGCCTTCCTCACTCAGAGAGGCGGGTGGAAACAAGACAGATGTTTCGCAAACTCGCCGCCGGTGGGTCAACCTTTGTGGGCGCCGCGTTGGGCACCTACGTGGCCACGGAAGAGGGTGCACAGCGTTCCGTCATCTTCTGGGCCAACGCTTTTCCCGTGTACCTGCAGTACCGAACCGTGCAAGCCCGACACAGAGATGCAGCCAGACTGGGTGTGCCGGCGTGGACTGGGCTCACTCTGAGCGATGACGACGCGAATGCAGCATACGAAGCGTTGCACAACAAATATTCGTCACCAGTGAGAGATTTGGTATACTCGATGAGAGGTTTCTATCTGAAGAATGCACAACTGCTCTCCACTCGTGACGACTTTGTACCCGAGCAGTACCTGTCCTGGTGCAAAGAGACGCAGGACAGCGCGCCGGTGGAGATGAAACCGGGCGAGGCGAAGGAGATTGCAGAGAGAGAATTGGCATCAATCGGTCATACCGAAGTGTTTGCCGAGTGGGACGAGACGCCTCTTGGCGTCGCGAGTATCGGGCAAGCGCATCGAGCAAAGTTATCGCAGAAGTACGGTGGTAAAACTGTCGTCGTGAAGGTGCAAGCGCCGGGTATAGAGCGCAGATTTCGAGCAGACATTCGGACCTGCATCGACTTTTGTAAGTTGGCAATGCCGCAACACGTTCCACCCCTAGAAGAGATCGAAAGACAGTTCTTGACCGAGTTTGACTACCGCGCAGAGGCAAACAATTTGGACGAAGTGAGATCAGCCGTCATGCCTAAATGGGGACACAAGGTGTACATTCCTGCTCCTCACAAAGAGCTGTGCACAAAAGAAGTTTTAATTATGGATGAGGTCCCTGGAAAGCGACTTGTTGATGGTATAAGAGATCAGTTTGAAGCCATTGCACGCTATCAAGGCGTGACAACTGAGGAGTTGGAAGAACAAGAACGTAAACGGATCGAGACTGGTAGTTTAAAGAGCCATGATGCACGGCAGGCGGCGCGACGTACGCAGCGGATGAACACTCTACTCCGAGTTAAACATCATCTCTTCGCTCCATTCAAGCTTGCTTACAACATTTCGCCTATTCGTTTGATAACTGGGCCCGTGAGCACTGAGCCGCCGCCTCAACTTGTCAACCTCGGGCAGCTACTGCAGACTTTGATAGACGTGCACGCATTCGAAATATTCGAAACGGGAGTTTTCAATGGTGATCCGCATCCCGGTAACATCATGTTGATGCCCGATGGTAGACTTGGACTGATTGACTACGGGCAGGTGAAGCGCATCGATATTGACACTCAGCGCGCATATGCAAAACTCATCCTCGCTGTTGATGTGGGAGACGCCGAAGAGTGCCATAAGATTATTCAATCGGCAAAACCAGAAGGTTTTGGTGCAAAAAGCAAAAACGCCGACGTTGATGTGAGCTACAAGCTGGCCACTTTTTGGAATGATAGAGACACTCCAGACGTAACTGAAGGTCTCAATCTGCAAGAGTTTCTGGATGAAATGCAAGCGCGAGATCCAGTCATCAAAGCTCCCGATGAAATGGTCATGATTGCACGCGTCTCTGTTCTCATTCGAGGGATGGGTAACGCCTTTAACATCCGCCTTCGCATGGTTGAGGCGTGGAGAAAAGATGCCGAAAAGCTTTTGGCACGAACTGATCCTGATTACACTCTTCTACTAGCTCATAAAGAATAGCCTAGTTCCTAGCCCGAGGCAAAAAAATGTTGTTGTTTGCTAAATTGCATCCTTATGAGTCGACTCTACTTTTTCGCGTCGTTCACCGTGACTGTGACCGTAATTACGTCATCTTCCTTGACGTCAATCGAGACGGAGACGGGGGAAGGTTTCTTTCCCTTTTTTCTGTTTCCATCTTGCTTCGATTTCCCGTTCTCTTTCGCAGAAGACTTTTCTTCTTCCTCTGCTTCGGCACCATCATCAGTACTGTCTTCTTCACCAGCAGCAATCTTTTCCTTCTTGACTCTTCTCTTCTCCAAGAATTCAGCTTTTCTCGCATTGATGGCTTGTATGGCGCTGGGGACGTCGGCGGCCTTTGAGACGGTCGTCACGTTGATCTTGCTGAAGATTGCCAGGCTGTCGAGCGATATTTGGATGCGCTCATTGCCATTGATAGAAGAAGACTGCTTCTTTCCACCCTTTTTCTTCTTCTTGCCCGCTCCACTGACTGCAAACATGTCGTCGTCGTCGACGTCGCGGTTGAGGAGCACCATGCCCTCCACAGCCTTGGTCACCTCCTCGGCAGTGGTCGCCGTCACTTCTTCCTCCTTCTTAGTGTTCCACTTTGAAAGATAAGTGATGAGCATGTCACAACCAGAAATTTCTTCCTCGTAAGGTTCCGGTGCGTTGTCCTTCTCCCACTGCTTTCTCGCCTCTTCGCGAGCCTTGCGCTCCTCCTGAGCAGCCTCCCATTGCTTCTGCTTGATCTCCTTTTGTTGAGCGCGGAATACCTTTTCTTTAGCCCAGTAAGCGTCATCAATCTTCTTTTGCTCAGCTCGAAGCTTGTTAATTTCTTCTCTAGTCGCCTTGATGACCTCGTACGCGGCAGTCTTTTCCTCGTGCAACGTGGGCAAGTCGGCGGTGGTCGCGTCCTCCTTGCTCTTCACCTCGTTCAGCTTTGAGCGTATCTTGGCTTGTTCAGCCTTGATGCCGTTGATTTCCGCATCTTTCGCGCGAATACGCTCCATACATTGCTTTCTAGTCACATCATGCGCCGTGATGACGGCTTGCTTTTCGGCGTACACGTGCACGACGTCGCGGTTCTTGTTCAGAGACTTGATCTTTTCCACGAGCTTCTTTTCTTCCGAAAGGGGCATATTTTCGTGAGAAAGCCTGTGTTCGACCCTAGCAATCTCCGCATCGATCGCCTCGTTCGTCAAGAACTTGCTCGTCGTGCGCATCGTGTTCGCCTCTTCGCGAACTCGGTTACGCTTGGCTTCGCTTGCGTTGAGTTCCTCGCGAATCGCGTCTCGCTGCGCAATCTTCTCATTCGCAATCGCCGTCAAAGCCTTAAACTTTTCCCGCAGAGGCGCGTTCGCCTTGGAGCTATCCTTCTTTTTATCGTATTTCGCGTTCACAATCGCCTTAATCTCCGTTATGCGCGCTTGTTTCTCTTCCGTCACCGCCGTCAGGGCTGCGATTTTCGCATCGAACGCCGACCGATCTGGTTTCGTCGGTCTCTGCACTCTTTCCTTCGCGCCTCCGTCGTTTCGCGGGAGCACGCTCTCGGGCGAGCTCGGCCCGGCGAGCTCGGATTTTTCCTTCGTCGTCGCCATCGTCGTCGTCGTCGTCGTTCGCTCGCTCTATCGGGCGCGCCGAGTCTGCTTGTGACGGCGAACGGGTCGAAGGCGTTGTCGACACAAATCAAATCTGTCGGGAACGTCACCGTGAATGGACGTGGATTTTTTTTCCGGGGAAAATGTATTCACGCTGACGACGAGTCATGACTCCCGGGAAGTACGGCACGCACACACACACGCGCTGAAGAAGAATTTTTTCTTCTTTGGACTCGCGCGCGCGCACGACGCACCGACCGCAGTGGGAGGAGACGGACGCTCCGAATGGGTGCTGATGAAGATGCGGGCGACGACTCCGATGTGACGACGACGACGACGACGACGACGACGACGGCGTTCGTTGATTACGCACCGTATTACACGCGACAACCTCGAGAGGAAACGTGGAGGAAACAGCGCGAACTCTGGGGACGGACGCTGGTGAGGTGCGTTGGATTTATTCGACTCGACCAAAAGGTGACTGACGTTTTTCATTTCTGCGGTGTCGATAGAGCGGTGCGCGATCGAGAGAGACCGGCGGTGCACGTCAAAACGGAAAAGATTTTTGAGAATAAAACCATAGATCGTTCGCTCGCCCTGGATGCGCGGAAAGAGGTGATAGAATATTTGAGAGAGAGGGGCGAGGCGTGGTGGTTGGACAAGGAGGAAACCGTGGCGGGTGTCTTGGACGCCGGGGATTTACAGCGGTACGTCGACGCGATGGGGGAGTTGGTTACAAAGTACGCCTTGTCTGGGAAAGTGTACACGATGGATGAGCTCAGGGATCCGGGCGGTATCGCCGGTGGGACCGCGCTCGGCGGGTTGGACTCCGAGCGGCTCGCGCGCGCCGTTCAGAGCGCCTCTGACCGAGGCCTGTGCGTCGTCTTCGGCGCATCCACCGCTGGTGATTCGTCCGTCGGCGTGAAGTTTGCGTAGCGGCGAGACGACGACGACGACGGCGACACGCGGAACGATGTAATTTACGTGGAAGAACACGTTCGGTGCGTGCTAGGCTTGTAAAATACAATACGCAGATTCGTGGTGGCTAGTGTCTACTTGTTGATCTTCGTCTCCGTGAAGAGCACGTGTCTACGAACCTATTCAAGTCGCGAGAGGTGGCGAATGAAAGCATCGCATTCGAGTCAGTCATTCCGTCTTCGCTCATTCGTTCGTTCGTTCACACGTGGCGCGTCGTCGTCATCATCAGCCTCTCTTCGCGCACACTTACCCTCGGGTCATACTTGATGAACTCGAGCTTTTTCGGCAACTTTTTCGGGTTCTTACGCCTGACGTAGAAGAACCCCGTCTGCGCCGTGCTCACGAGCTTGACGAGGATGGCCCCAGCCTTGGTCGCGCCCTTGGCCATGGTCGATCGGCGATCTCCCTCGCGTCCGCGTCTGACCGTCGCCGTCGCGCACTCTGCCCGCGAATGAAGGAAAACAAGCCTATAAAAATAAAAACTCAGACAGTTGAACCATATTATAGATTAGTCCGCCGTAAATCCAGGGGAATTCCGGAACTAAATATGTATAGTAAAAGTAGGACATTTGACACGTACTTAAGAGGAAATAGGAGTATAAAAATCCAGGGGAATTCCGAGAATCGAACTCGGGACCTCCTCGACGTTTGCTCTCTTTAATATGAGAGTACCAGCTGTTCGCTGGCTCGTTTCAATGCCACGTGTGTGTGCACCCAAACGAGGAATCATACCACTAGACCAAATTCCCAAGTTTCTCGACGGTTCATTACTCGAGATAGAGGACGTGAACGCTGGGATGGAGGTCCTTGTACGAGAAGTCGCGAACGGTGTAAACGGTTACGGGTGATAGATGTGACCTTGAAGTCGTCAACAGAGAGACGAGCTCGGAGTCGTCAACAGACGCAGACGACGCAATGCGATACGATGACGACGACGAAGACGACGACGACGAGGCGTACGTCGACGTGTTTGCCAACGCGAGGGAGAATACGGAGAATACCACCGGCCGGTCGCTCGTACGTCGAGAACTCTTGGGAAAGGAAATCATCAAGCAACAGCGAGAGCTCTTGGATTGCGAAGCTCGACGGGCGGACGAGGCGGAACGGGAGCTGGAACGGGTGTGCGCGCACGCGGATGCGCTGTCGAGGAGGTTAGATGAGGTATCCATGGCGTTCGCGGTATCTAGACGACGTTCGGGGTCTTCTTCGTCGAGCGACGACGAGGAGGACGAAGGACGACGACGACGCAGAGGACAAAGCGCGAGCGAGCTGTCGGCGCAGAATAGCAGGCTTCAGATTGAAAACGACCGTCTCAAGAGAGATATGGAAGAGATGGAGACGAGACACCGGCGGGAGTTATCAGAGGCGAAGAAGATGGTCGCGTCGACCGTGGGGGGCGCGTTTACCGCGGAGGAACGTAGGACGCTTTTGCGAGAGATTGCCGAAGCTCGGAAAGAGATCGCCGTCGCCAAGGAGGCGAGAGCGAAAGCTCTATCTGAAGCGATCGATCTTCGCACTAAACTGGAGGCTGAACAATTGAGGTCTATGACCAAAGGCGGCGGCGGCGGCGGCGAAGAGACTACGCCGCCCAAGACTCCGGAGTGGGCAAACATCGACTGGGACGCGGCGTACGCAGAAATGGACGCCGTCAAGGCTTCGAAAGCCGCCTCTAGACTGGCTGCTGAAACGCAGCCAGCGCAGCAAAAGGAGGAGTGGGAAAAGATCGATTGGGACGCGGCGTACGCGGAAATGGACGCCACGCGCGCCGTAGTTAGTAGGTAGGTACCCATAGACTGTATTAAATTAAAATCATTCCATGTCGAGCGTGGTAAAATACTTGACCAAATCAACCTTCTCACCCTTAGCCTCCTTGATCAATCGCTGAAGTTCTCTCGGCTTTTTGACTTGACCTTGAATTCCGATTTCGTCATCTTCGCCCTTCGGCACCACCCACAGCGGCCACGCGCTCGTGTACCCTTCGCAAATCCCATCCGGCTTCACGACGTCTTCGTGTCCTTCAGCGTTTTGATACACCCCGTTCGGAAAGCACTCGACGTAATCAATAATCTCCATCGCCTCCTTACCCAAGATTTCCTTTTGTTTGTTGCAGTTTTCACACCAAAACGCGCCGTAGAGTCTCGCTCCAGCCTCCTTGAGAGCTTTAGCCACCGCGAGCGCTTCTTCGCTCGACTCGCTCGTCACGACGTACGGGGTGTACGGCACCGCGACAACCTTCTTCGGCGTCGCCGATTCTTCGGCCAGAACGATCGCATTCGGTTGCGTCACCGCGACGAGGGTCGCCAAACCGCCCATCAACGCGCGTCTTCGGTCGACCATCACTGCGGCTTCTTCGGATTGTTCTCGTTGTTGTTGACGAGCAGCGCGAGCGACGATCATCGTCTTCGTCGAGCGCCGAGACGTACGACGAACCGGGATGATCGTCTTCGTCTTCGTTGTTGTCGTCTGGGCGGCGGCGGCTGCAATCATCATGCTTCCTACTTTGCTCACGCGGTGGGTCGTTGGGTCGTCGTCGGCGTGTGCAGCGCCGGCGGTATCACTCGTCCTCGGATAAGATGATGGTGGTTGTGAAACGCTTTTTTTCGTTGTCAACTGCGTCTTCGTATCACTACAATAATCTACACCGCGATGACGATCGTCATGAATCTCTGGGATGGATGATGACCCCCACGCGAGATTTTTCGTTTACCCTCCTCCAATCTCAGCATGAAGCTTGTCGAGAACGTTTTGGACTCGGTGCTTCATCACCGGTTGGCCTCGCTTTGTCTTTTTACGCATGAGTTCCTTTTTGCCTCGTCTCTTATCCCTTTGTTCCCTCAGCGCGGCGTCGCGTTTCGCCTTCTCTTCGAGAAAGGTTTTACGTTCATCCTCGCGTTGTCGACGAGCCTCCGCGGCGCGTTCTTGCGCCTTGGCGAGCGCGTGGGATTTCTTTTTACCAGACACCGACTTCACCTCTTCTGGCGGCGCTTCGTCTTTGTCGTCTTTGTCTTTGTTCACCGCTCGCTCCATCGTTCCAACCTCCCCACGACCGCGCGTGACGACATTAGGATCATCAATCGCCGCCAATCGCTTCGCGTAAACCTCCGGATCGAACCCTTCATCCCGTTCAAACTCCCCTTTCAACTTCTTCTTCAGTCGCTCGTACTTTGCCTTTTTCGCCGCCAGTCTCGCCGCCGATTCCTTGATTCTCGCCCGTTTATCGTACGTTGATTTACGCGCCTTGACGAACCGATCGATGCTCAGCGCGGTTTTACCAGTGCGTTTCATCTCGCTTCGTCGCAACGTCGTCTTAGCTCGTTGCCATCCTGGGGCGTCATCGTCACGGTGGTGACGACCAGTGCTCCTCTTCTCGTCGGCGGCGCCCATGTGGTGATTGAAAGAGAGAATGAATCAACGACGCGTTCCTCTGGACGACGATGAACGATGAAGGACGAACACGGAAGAGAAGACGCAATGATTCAGATGCGCGACAATGAGACGACGCGACGCGACGACGAGGTGCGCGCGCACAACACACTGAGGACTGGACGACTGGAAGACGAGAATTTTTGGGGCGTCCTTGTGTCAGAAATTTGTATGATTAAACAGTGACGAAAAACACATTCTAAAAACGAAACTAGAGTCCAACGCTGCGAGTCGCGGTCGCCTCACACGTCGTCGACGGAAACGCACCCGAACCGAAAGCGGGATGGCGACGACGACGACGACGACGAGGACGGAGAACGAGACGTCGAACTCGAACGGCGTCGGCGCGGCGGCGACGCTGACGGCGGCGACGGAACGGGCGAGAGCGGTGTTGCGAAACGCGAGTGAGCTGGAGCGCTTGACGCGAGAGAGGATAGACCGAACGACGTCGGACGCGGCGTTTAGAGTGGCGAAAACGATCGAGACTGCGAGAGAAGCGGTCGGGGGCGTCGCGGGGACGGCGGCGGCGCACGCCGAGGCGCTGGCGGAGCGGGCGAAAGAGGAGGAGGATGCGTTTTTTAAGCGGGCGAGCAAGTGGGCGACGGAGCGGGCGAGAGAGAACCCGGCGACGACGTGCGCTGGGGCGCTGGCGTTCCTCGCGGTGGCGCTACCGGGACCGAGAACGCTGATTTGGAGATCTACGATTGGGCGTTTACAGAGCGAGGAAGCCATCTTTAACGCGTGCGTGCGGAGGAGCGAAAGCTTGGCGTTGGACGCCGAAGCGGCGCGGATGGATATTCAAAACTTAGCCGCGGCGGCGGCGGAAGCCGAGGCGGAGATGAAGCGCGGCGCAGCCAATCTTCGCGCCGCGGCGAGATCGCTGAAATCGATTGAATCCAAAACCTACGGCATGGATGCCCGAGCAACGGCGTTGTTGAACGATTTGCGCGTGTTACCCGGGAAGGAGGCGGTGGAGCTGAGAGGCGTCGTGGCGTCCACTTCTGACGTCGTCGCTTCGCGTCGAAACGCCGCCCTCGCCGCGCTCAAGCGCATCTACAAGAGCGGGATCGAGGTATGACCACGAACACCGAGTCCAGCCCGCGTGTATCATTTCCCTTCTCTTAGAGCACCACCCGCACATAGCCAATTAAATCGATCGCGAGACTCATTTTTAAACGATTCGTGTTCACTTTGTAAACGATCCACTCATCCGCCCGATCGGTTCGCCACGTGGAGGTTTCCCCCCGCATACCGGTGTGCGTCCGCCGAAGACGCGCGTACACGAAACGCGCGAATCGGCGGACGCACACGGGGATGAGGGAGGGAGGGAGGGTTGGTGTTGAGTTGAGAGAGGGGGGGGCAGTGTCTTTCAACTGCGCGTGAGAAATGGTAAAAAAGATTGTGACGCTCGACCGCCCCGAGCGCGGGCGTGTCGTTCGCTCGTTCGTTCGCTCGCTCGTTCGTTCTCGTGTATTTGACGGTTCGTGACCCTCCAAATACACATGATGTCACTATTGGCCACCAATTGTAAAATTCATTAATAGTCGAGCGGCAACGACCTCGACGCGCACCACTACTGGTCACGCGCGTGTGCGCCCCGCACGAGGAAGAGGACGACGACGAGGGTCATGACGACGACGACGACGACGACGATCGCGTGTGGTGGTAAGAGTAGTGTACGCATCGCTTCGGTGTCTTCGGTGTCGTCGCGTCGAGGATGGGATCGAAGCAGTACGCGACGAGGCGGCGGGTGTGTGACTCGGATTGGACGACGGGAACTGTTCGATGGGTTGACGACGACGACGATGCTCGGGGTTTTGTTCGCCGCGACGGAGGGACCGAGCGAGGCGAAGACGTATAAGAGATCGTTTCGGGAGCGGTTCGAGACGTCGATTTCGTCGGCGACGCACGACTACTCATTTTCGCTTCCGGATGACTGGGAAACTGACATAGTCTCGTTGAATGACGGAAAGCTCTACGGGGTGGATACGAGGTACAAGTCTGGGGATGGGAACGGACAGTTGGCGGTGTCGGTGCTTCCGTTCGTGGGGTCGGATACGATTAAGGATGCGGGAACGCCAGAACAAGTTCTCGAGCGCTTTGACGAGCTCGTGGGCGCGTATTGGGAGAAGAACGGGTTTGGTATACCTGGTAACGCGGGGACGCCGAAAGACACGAGCGTGGTAACGAAAAATGGGGTCATTTATTACAAGTATGAACTCGAGCGTCCGCACAATTTGATTTCGGCATCCGTCGTAGATGGTCAACTCTATCTCATGGTGGCGAGCTGCGGCGCGAGAAGTTGGAAGACGGAGGAGTCAACGCTGCGCACAATCGTAGATTCCTTCTCCGTCCCACCGTAAGAATGTAGCTATTCTGTGAGTAAGAGAATGTTTAAATTTCGTCATCATTTCCAGTCATCCGGTAATCTCTTCTTGTTGGAGCTCTGAATTCGAGAAAATCGGTGTTGCGTCAAGTCGCGGTTCATATCAGTCGAGTGCAGTCTTCTCGCATCTTGAGTGGTTCTCGGCATGCGATACGATTCGACAATGTTTGGAAAAGTTGACGGCGAACCCATCGCGCGAGATGGTGCTTTCGGAGGTTCTTGTCTCGGTTTCGTCTGCCATAATCTGCCTCTAGCTGTGGCCGTCGGTGGATTTTGCTGGCCAGCAATATACCTTTGCGAAACTGGTGAGAACAAAGAACGTGGAGTACCAGGCGGTGAAGTGCTGAGATCAAGAGCGGGGGAAGGAATGTCAACCTTCCGCTGCTGAATCGAAGGGCCCATCGGTGACTCATCCAATGAGAAGGATCTCAAATTTCTGAAAGTCTCATCCGTCACGTGCTCGAGTCGCCGTGAAGACGGCCGAAGCTCTGAATCGCGCGGTGAGAGAATGCCAGACTCGAAAGCGTTAGCCTGAGGGCTTGGACTTGAGTCTCCTAACACGCTCAGTGGACATCCAAGGACAGGATATGTGCGCACGTACTCGATGACCTCTCGATCAACTCTACCAGTGATGTCGAGAACATTTTTTATCTTGTCATCCGCCAACATCATGCACGCAGAAATCGGATTGAGCATCGGAAACGCCGAGCACAGCTCAGACTCAGCGCCAGATGGTTTGTTTGGAATTGAACCAGAGAAATTTGAAGATTCGCTTCCGCAGGAGAGCACAGAAAAGAGACCTTCAATGACGTCAATGTCTATGTAATACTTGACGTCGAGTTCAATGCCGAGCTGCTTGCTGTCTAAACACAGGCGTCGTTCGATGGATTGCGCCAGACGTAAAAAGTCTAAATTGCCTTCGAATACGATCGTCCCGGAGTGAAAAGAGTTCGCCATAGCGGCAGTCAAGTCTTCAGATAGAGAAAGGATTTCCAACTGTGAAGGATAATCTTCGGCAAAGTATTCCGGCACAATCATAATGACTGCGTGCACGCGATCGACGCGCGTCACACACGCGTCAACATCGATGGAGGATTCCCGAAATACGACTTCATATCCCTCCTTGGAAAGAAGGGCTTGGGTTTCCAAGAATAAAAGCTCTCGCGCCTTGAAGATTTGACGTGATGTGTTCATCACGACGACGTGACGAGGCACGCCGGATAAATCCATCGTGGGTGATGCTTCTCTGAACGGCTCGTCAAAGACGGTGTCTACTGCTTGCTGGTTACTCTTCTCAGCGGGCGCATGATTGAATGCGGATGACGCAGGTTCCAATTCTTGCAACCGATGTCGTTCGTCTTTCACCTTGAAAATGAAGACAAACTCATTCATGGAGTGGCGCAATGCCGTGACAGAGCTTATCGTATCCAAAGATGGCGCATAGTACACGCAAGTCGAAAATAATTTCAATGGAAAGCATTCTTGAGCAAGATGCTCCTCTAAAACGATCAACACGTCCGATCCTTCCGCAGCGATGGACACAGCTCTCGCAAAGTCTTCGTAATCCGCTGATGTCATATGCTTGAACTCCTGCTTTGCGTCAAACTGCGAAACGCGCATCCCGCACTTGGCGACGAAGCGTTTAATTGACAAGATACCCATGACACTGGGAAAAATTAAAAGCATTTTACCACCAGTCACTACCAAACGCGCCAAGAGGCTTTTCAATTCTCGGAGCTTTGGATGGTTGATGAGCGTGCCCTTCTGCACAGTCGCGTCGTGTCTCTCAAGCAACCTTGTAATGTCTTGTAAATCGGGTTCATTCTTCGTACGGTTGTTCATGTACGAATACGTATCGTGAATACCATATGTTTGCATCAAGTGTGCCGCGATTTGGCAGCAGAGCAAGCTCGAAAGATGACCAAGTATTGTTGAAGATTCGTGCTTGAAGTGCTTCAACATGTCTGTCAGCGCTTGAGAATCAGAAGGCTCAAACTGAGGCACCTTGGCTTGAATATCGAGTGGTAAAATCTGTGTGATGTAGGTATATCTCTGCGCAAAAATATCGAGCATTTCATTGTGCTGTGACTCAAGTCTCAGCTCGACTGTGTCAATGCTGCAATTCTTCGCCTCAGACTTTGTCAACGATTTAGATTCGCTCAATGCCGGGTACTGCGAAATTTCCTCAGCCGCCTTCTTTTGCGCTTCTTTCGAATCCTCTCTCGTCGTAAGACCATCCCAGCTCCAGTCTTCGGCGTCGTTTATGAAGGCTACGTCATCCATCGCGGGCACAAACGAAGGCAACTCGTCGGAATCAGCGTCGTACTTGACCTCGCTCATCGCCTGCAAGAAATTTGGAAACGGCGCGTTCCAAGAAGGCTTAAACTTCGATTGCTGCTTGAAATCTTTGATGCTATCGACAATGTTTTCCATAATTTGTGTGGTTCGAGCTTCGAAATTTTCTTTTCCGTCGTCAATCTCGGGTACCTGCATCGGCTTGAGTTGAAATTCGCATCCGGGCACCTCTAAGAGTTTCTGCGTCACATCCTCCTTGGTTTTGGTCAATAAATCATCAGGTAAAGCCATCGTCGCGTGTTCTTCAGCGCGAGTTGTGAGAGGTTCTAACGCCTTTTGCAGGCTCACGTGCGTCGTTTCGGGATTGACATCCTCCATCAACTTTGGAAAGATGCCGTCGTTCATGTTGACTCGCTCTGGAATGTCTCGGCGTGCTTGCTGCGTCTCTAGTTTTGCCGGACGAAGCAAGTTTTTGAGGTACATCCTAGAGTCTTCGCTCTCGATGAAAATCTCCGACGAAATATCGTGCTCATCAATTTTTTCAGTCATCGAAAGCAAGAGATGCAGCGGACTGAGAAGTTCTTCGGGAGTGAAAATACACATTGGCTCCACCGTTGACGGCGTCAACGAGGAGTAATCAACCAGTTTACCCGCTTCCTTCTCCGCGTCTTCCTCCATCGGCTGCGATTGACAGACGTCGAATCTCTGCTGCAGATCGTTCTCGACGCAATCGAGCGCGTTCAACTCGCTCTCGCTCAGCTGAAACATTTTCGATGCGTCCGAGGCTCCAATGTTCGCCGCGAGAATCAACTTGCGCTTCATCGCCTCTGTCTCACCCTCGTATTCCTGCACCGGCGTCTCCATCATCGGCACCAACGACGTCTGATGTCGCACAGCGTCTTCTTTCTCATACAATCGCGGATTCGTCTCCAAATCAATCTTTTCCGGCTCTTCTTCTCTTCGACCCTCCTCGACTCGCGTCCACGCCGTCGACTCTTCTCGTCGCTCCAATCCCAACGCCTCAATCACGTCCATCGCCCGAAACGCCCCAGACGTCGCCCCATCGTGCGGGTACCTTCTCGTACCCGTCATCGTTTCCGCATTCACCGTCGTCGCGTCACCATCTTCGTCCTCATCGTCCTCGTCTTCGTCTTCAGATATAAACGTCGCGGTCGTCTTCTCGCCCTTCTCGTCACTCTCCTCATCCTCATCCTCATCCTCCTCGCGAGCGGCATCCACCACGTCTCCTCCGTTTCGTCTCGCTTCGTCTTCCAATTCCGTTCGTCGCACTCCCAAGTACCGCATCGTCGTCGTCGCGCTCTAAAACGCGCCCTCGGACCTCGCGCCAGTCGTCGGGAGACAGTCGTCAGTCGGGAGACAGTCGTCAGTCGGGAGACACGAACCGACTCTGTGAGGACGACTGACGCCCGGGGGAGGACTGACGAGTGACGACTGACGACTGAGGACTGACGATGAGATTCCCACACGTCCGATTTCAAAACAAACCACTCGACCACGACCACGTATGTCAGTCAGTCATCACATAGTATAGATATAAAAAATCTATCAAAGTTAGCAGCATATAAGTACTTAACTGTACGAGTACACACAAAGGATATCGTCGACGTCGTCCACGTCGTCGTCGTCATCACACACACACGTAGAGAGAGGTGTGGTGTGGGTGAGAGGGTCCCGCGAGTCGGCGACGCAGGGAGGGGCGACGACGACGACGACGACGACGAGTTTGACGACGACGAGTGGACGACGACGAGGATGACGACGACGACGACGATGATGATGACGATGACGACGATGCGAACCGCGACGGTGGCGGCGAAGCGCTCCTCCGTCTCCTCTTCCTCCTCGACGACGACCGCGGCGGCGGGACGGCACGGCGGAGGGTTTCCTTCCCGTCGTCCGTGTGGGAGACCGCTGCGCGCGCCGACGACGCGGCGAGGACGCGGTTTGATCGCGGAAGCGGCGACGGGTGATGCGGTGGACGAGGAGGAGGGCGAAGGAAGACGACGATTCGTGCGGGGGGCGGATGGAAAGTACGAGCGAGAGGGCGGGGGGGGACGCGCGGGCGGGGGACGCTCGGGCGGCGGTGGACGCGGGGGACGCGGCGGCGGGGGCAGAGGCGGCGGACCTGGACGCGGTGTTGGAGCGCGAAACGCCGGTGGTGGACGCGGTGGTGGAGGAAGATCGTTCGACGGTGGACGCGGCGGGAGAGGAAGCGGGTTTGGCGGCGGCGGACGAGGCGGCGGCGAGAGGACTTTCAGAAACGCTTCAAAACCGCCGGGTGGACGCGGCGCGCCGGGTGGACGCGGTAAAGGTGGTCGGAATAATCGGTACCAGGATGGACGACACGGTCGGGGCGGACGCCCGAGGCCGATGTCCGGCGCGAGCGGGAGCGAGCAGGTGAAGCAGCGACGCGGGAGCAAGGCGGCGAAGAGCGCGCAGCGTAAGAAGCAGGCTGAGGAGAACAAAGCCGTGGCTGTGGAAATTCTCGAGGTTCCAAACGATGGAATGGCCATCGAGGATCTCACCGAACTTCTCGCCACGACGCAGGCGCAAATCATCAAGACTCTCTTCATGAAGGGCATCGCGGTTCAGATGGGACAAGTTCTCGACAAGGCTACGGTGATCGCCGTCGCCGAGGATATGGACATCGAGTGGATTGATGAAGCCGAAGCCGGCGTCGAAGTGGCGGCCAGAAAAGTGACTCAATTCCTAAGTGAGGACGACTTCGACTTCCTCGAGCCGCGCGCGCCGGTTGTCACCATTATGGGCCACGTCGATCACGGCAAGACGTCTCTTTTGGATTACATTCACAAGTCCAAGGTGGCGGCGGGCGAAGCTGGCGGCATCACGCAAGGCATTGGTGCGTACCAAGTGAGCACCATGGTTGGAGACGAAGAGAAAGAAATTACCTTCTTAGACACTCCGGGTCACGAAGCCTTTAGCGCGATGCGCGCGCGCGGTGCGCGCGTCACGGATGTCGCCATTATCATCGTGGCTGCCGACGACGGCGTTCGACCTCAAACCGAGGAAGCCGTCTCCCACGCTCGCGCGGCGGAAGTTCCCATCATCGTTGCCGTTAACAAGATCGATAAGGAAGGTGCCAACGTTGAGAGAGTTAGAGACGAGCTCTCTCGCATCGGTCTCATCAGCGAAGAGTGGGGCGGAGACATTCCTTTCTTGCCCATAAGCGCCAAGTCTGGTGAAGGCATTGACGAATTGCTCGAAACCATCTCTCTCACCGCTGAGGTGGCTGAACTCGTCGCTAACCCGAACCGTGAAGCGCAAGGTACCGTGATTGAAGCCTTCTTGGACAAGCAGCGCGGTGCCATGGCGACTCTACTCGTCCAGGCGGGTACGCTACGCATCGGCGACGCCATCCAAATCGGCGGCGTTTACGGTAAGGTGCGTGCCATGGACGACGCTGATGGTTTGAAGGTTGAAGAAGCCGGTCCCTCCATGCCGGTCCAGATCATGGGTCTCAACGGCGTTCCAGCAGCAGGTGAAGAGTTCACCGTTTTCGCATCCGACACCTTGGCGCGCGAAAAGGCTGAACAGGTTCAGGAGGAGATGCGCAACAACCGCTTGATTGAGGGTAACGTCGTCTCTCTGAACAACCTTCCGGGTGACGAAGATGGCTTGCAAAAGATCAATCTCATCGTGAAGACCGATGTCAGTGGTTCTTGCGAAGCCGTCAAGGCGGCGCTCAGCGCCTTGCCGCAGGATCGCGTGCAGCTCCGATTTTTGATGGCGTCTGCGGGCGAGGTGAGCGAGAGCGATATTGACTTGGCGTCCGCTTCCGAGGGTATCATTCTCGCCTTTAACACGCCGTGCAACGACCGCATTCTCGACGCTGCCAAGAAGTCCAAGGTTGAAGTTCGTACCTACGACGTCATTTACGATCTCGTCGACGAAGTTCGCGCAGCCATGGAAGGCATGCTGAGTTCCATCAAGGAGGAAATTCCATTGGGCTCGGCTGAGTGTAAGGCTGTCTTCGGCGGCGGGCATGCCAAGGTTGCCGGATCTTACGTCACAGATGGTACCTTCCAGGTAAAGAAGTACTTGCGTGTGAAACGCAAGGGCAAAGAAGTCTTCACAGGCAAGGTTGGATCGCTTAGACGTGTCAAGGACATCGTCAAGAAGGTTGAATCCGGCCTCGAGTGCGGCATTGGCGCCGATCCCGAGTGGGACGGCTTTAAGGCTGGCGACATCCTCGAATGTTACGATCTCGTCGATAAGATTCAGACTCTTGAAACCGCCAGTGATCTTTTGGCCGAACGCGTCGAGGAGTATCAAGCCGGCGAAGCCGAGCGCGAAGCTGCTCGAGAAAAAGCAAAGGAGGGCTACCAGCGCCAACAGCGACGGGGCGCCACGGCGTAAAAGCGAAAGCCTCCACCTTTGCAAATGAAATGCACTTAGTGAGCAACAATTAGAAGAAGAAAAGTTGATTGTAAACTACCCATTAATTTCACGTTAAGTCGCTAAGCACACAACATTTTCTATCTATACTATACAGGATCCCCTCGCCCCTTGTCGAGTTCGCCTTGGCGTTCTCGTTCTCGCTCTCGCTCGCGCGCTCGCTCTTCAGCCTTCTTCTTCCTCGCCTCTCTCGTCGCCCTCTTCTCCTCCTCCGTCTTACTCGACACCCGCGCACCATCGAGATCGATATCGAGCGCGTTCGCAATCATTCTTCTCGCCACGACGACGCTTCGTTTCCGTCTCACCGTCGGCACGGCGTCTTGTTCATCGACCCCAACTCTCCCACCGTCGGTGCTCGTCGTAACCGACGACGTTGCGCGCTCCGTCTTTATTTCCGTTTTCGTCTCCGGTTTGACGTTCAAAGCCTCGACGCCCGCGACGAGAGCATCCACCGCGGTGGTTGTTGTTGGCGTCGTCGTCGTCGTCGCATCGTCGGGATCGTCCTCGTCCGACGTGCGGCGCATCGCGCGTCACAGTGAAGCGCTTTGCATTTCAGTTTCAGCTTCAACGTCATTTCACTCATTAGATCATGTCGACGACGACGACGACGACGACGACGACGAGGACCGAGGCACCGACGACGGCGAGAGAACTTTTCGGTGACGTCTACGTCAACGGTCCGATTCGCGTCGATGCGACCACGACGACGCGATTGGATGACGATGACGACGTTGATGTTGAAACGAAGCGCCGCCGGCACCAGTGGAGGAAACACACGCGATACGTGTACGGCCCGTTTACGAATTGGGACTGCGAAGAACTGGGGAAAACGCTCGCGGTGCACGTGTTCGATGGGATTTTGAACGTCGATGCGAGGGAAATCGCGACAATCGCGATGGATGAGCGCGAGAAATCTGGGGGAGTGGGGATATCCGTGTCCAACGTGGGCGGGTATCACTCGACGCCGAACGCGTTTGAGCGCCGAAGAGAGGATGGAATGCGAGCGTTGAGAGAGTTGATGGAGCGTGCGTGCGCGCGGGTGTGCGAGGAAAACGCGCCGTTGAGTAAGTTTATGATTAAAAATTTAATGGGGAGGGGTGATCCGAGCGTGGTGACGACGTCGTGGGTCAACGTATGCGAAGCTTCAAACGGGCACGGGTTGCACAACCACGTTAACGCTGTTTGGTCCGGGGTTTATTACGCGTCAACAGGGAAAGATGAGGACGACGACGATGAAGGCTCTGATGGAGAAGATGCACCGGGTGATCTTTTGATCCGAGTCACCGCCGGGGGTATCGACCCGATGGTAGATAAATCGGGGTATTGTAAGTACGCACGCGTCAAGCCGAAAAATGGCAGATTGGTTGTCTTTCCGAGTTGGGTTCTTCACGGCGTTCTCGCGTCCTCCGCGCCGTCTCCGCGGGTCTCCATCGCGTTCAACACGGGAGAGACAAACGTGAGCTTTTAAAATCAAATCGTATGCATCGCTGCTGCGCTGTATTATTAAAAATATGTAGTAGTTAGTGTACACAAAAAGCGCCCGCGCTTGCCTTATGAAGTAGCCTCGTCGTCCAGAGGATGATAGTTGACGAAACTCGAAGCCTGGACCGGGGCGTTGTCGACGTAGGGCTTCTTATGCCACCAAGAGAGGCAGGCAAATCCAGTTCCAAGGGCGGCCCCGACCAAAACGTCTTCCCAGTGATGCCAATAATCCCGAATTCTCGTCAATCCCACAAACGCCGCGAGCACGGTGGGCGCCAACACTGCGGCGAGCTTCCACACCCCTTCCCATCGACCCATCGCGCGATCGGGGCGTCCAATCCTCAACCACGCCGCTAAGTACAAGGAGCAGTACACGAATCCAGAGAAACTCATCGACGTGTGTCCACTCGGAAAGCTTCGCCGACCCTGCTGGACGCTGTCGTTGTCCCCAGAGCAATTCGGCACCCCCGGCGCTACCCACACCTTGTTGCCATCTGGCCAACACCGATCGACAAAATCCGGACGAATCCCCCCTATAACGTTCTTCATCCCCGAAGTCACCAACCACGTCATCCCCACGCTCGCACACAGTCCCCCGATCGCGCGTTCTCGCCGCATATTTGGGTTAAACTTTTTGGGCAAGAGCGCCATGCACGCGAGCGGTACGAAGAACGCAATCAACGGCACCACCACCGTCGGCACCGTGTTTTCCCCGTGCGGGTACGAGTACCTCCACAACAAATCCTCCTGAATGTACTTTTGGTTCGGCGTCGCCACCTCGAGCCACCCACCGATGCCCACCGTCGCCGCGAAGAGCGTCGCGTCCAACGCGAGCGTCTTCGCTCGTCCTCTTCGTCCGCCGCTTCGTCCGCCGCTTCGTCCGTCGCCGTCGTCCCCCAACGCGCTCGTCGTCCCGTTCTCGCGATGATTCATCGAAGCCGAGCTCGTCGGTTCGCTCATCATCATCATCGCACTTCGGTCGTCGTCGTCGTCGTCGTCGTCGTCGTCGTCGTCCTTCGCAAGATGTCGATGGTTGGTTGACTCGAGAAGAAGAGAGGAAAACAATCCTACCCTCGTCCTCTCGCACGCGGGTGGCGCAGGGAAGGGCGCGAGCGAGAGCGCGCTCGAGGCGACCGTCGCGTCGCGCGCGTCGTTCCCGGCCCTCGTCGAGCGCTGACGACGGGGATCGAAGCCGCGCGTACCGAGCGTCTCCGAGCCGAGCCGAGAGACGCAATCAACCGACGACGACAACTGAACGCATCGCGTCCGGTCGTCATCCGTCGACGTCGACGTCGACCGCGAACGCCCCCTCACCTCACCTCACCTCACCTCACCTCGGGAGGGAGGCGGACCGTCGCGGTGTTTAACGCACACACCCGGGTGTTTAACGCGTCGTCTCTTCCTGAACGGACGGACGGACGGACGGACAGACGGAGGAGAGTGAGAAAATCTCACGTACTGCACGCATGCGCACGAGGATTTAATAAATTTCGGACCCATCTGGATTTGAAAAAAATAAAATGCACGCCAATAAACCGTCCGTACACATACATACCGACGAGTCATGACTGGTCAAAAACAGCGGTTTTTTCACATCGCCCGGGTCCCGTCCGTTCGTCCGTTCGTCCGTTCGTCCGTTCTCTTCTCTTCCATTCTGGAGGGGAAGCAAGAAGACGCCGGGGACCGTCAGTCGGTGTTGCGCCGAAGCGAGCGAAGCGACCGATGGTGCGCGCGACGAAGCGAAAGGCGGCGGCGCCCAAGGCGACGAGCCGAACGGCGGGTACGTAGCGCGGGCGCATCGCGATCGATGATGACCTCGATGACGACTCGCGACGACGACGCGGTTGATGTGAACGACGCGACGTCGTGGACGTCAACGCCCAATGCACCGTCGGACGGTTCGTTGGTTGTCCGAGGAGTGGCGATGCGGATCGACGCGCGCGTGAAACGACGGAAAGACTGACGAGATGAAAACGCGCACCGCGATACGCTCGCGGGGGTGTTGCGTGTGTGTTTTGTGCGATGCGCAGCCGCGTCCAAGGCGAAAGCGAGCGTCAAGGTGCGATTTGAATTCCAAGAGAGACGGGCGACGACGAGGCGGGAATTTGAGCGAGGAGGAAATTCGGCGCGGATCGCGAGGGATGCGAGGGACGCGACGCGGGGTTTGACGGTTGACGATCGGTGAGGTGGGGGTAAAAAGGTGTGATGGACTGACGAAGAGGGATTTTTCGCGGGTACACAGGCTGGTGGAAAGGCTACCGCCAAGCGAGCCACCGGCTCGCTCGCGGCGTCCAAGAGAAAGGCGGACGACGTGTACGACTTTCCGGAGGATGACGCCGATGACGACAAGTTTTCCATCGTCGTGAAATGGGTCAACAGGGGACAGACGACGTCGGAATGGACGTTTAGCATGTCGGTACGTCACGCGAGCCCTCGGCGACGGCGAACGCGTAAACCCTAATCTCGAGGTGAACCCTAATCTGACTGACGCTCTCGCGCACAGAACGACTCCACGGTTGAAAACGTTCGTGACGAGGTGATCCACCACACGGATGGTGTGTTCAAGGCTCCGGCTATCATGCTCAAGTACAAGAACAAAAACCTGAGCGACATGAACCAGCTTTTGAAGGATGCGGGTATCAGAGACGGCGCGGAAATTGTGCTTCTCCTCAACCATGAAGCTCAGGTGCCAGCCGCGCCGACCATGATGCATTTCCCGGGTGAACCAGTGAAGAAGGCTAAGAAGGAGAAGCGTGAAGGCCAGACTGAGAAGAAGCGCGAGCGATTCACCAAGGACGAGGCTGAAAGCTTGATTGCCGGTGTCAAGCTCTACGGTCTCGGTCAGTGGGCTCAAATTAAAGCTTCATACTTCCGCGAAGACAACAAAAGATCGGGTGTCGACCTGAAGGATAAATGGCGCAACCTCGTGCTTGCTTCTCAACGTCCTCCAGGCTTCAAGTTTAGAGTTGATTACCTCAACGAGTCTGGTTTCTTGGAACAAGTGACACGGGCGAACATCGAAGCGATGGCAAAAGCTCAGCAATAAGATCGACTGTGAAAAGCCTGTACTCAAGTATTGCGTGATAAATGTAAAACGACACTTACAACTACATCCACAGAAAAAAACGAATCTAACAATTAACTATAGGTTTGGTCTATCCGACCGGTCTATTTGCCATCCCTTCCGTTTCCACCGGCTCGACGAGTGGTCTCTTTTTATCTGGCTCATCTTCGGCGCGCTTGCCTTCCAGCTCAAACCGAGCGATACTCTTCTTCTGTAACTTGGCCACCGATGCCGTGGCGTCTACGATGAAGGCTATGGAGTCTAAATACTCTTCTTCAGTCAGCGCACCGACCGTCGAACACCCTACGATGGCTATCTCCTCCTTGTCTCTATGTTTCGTCAGCGCGCACGCTCGCACAATTGCTCGAGCCTCCGCCTCCTCACGCCTCGTGGGATCGATCACCTTTCTCCCATCGCTAAGAATCGCGCATGAGCTCGCGCAAATCAACCCAAACATCGGTATATCAGCATCAATCAGCGCCGTGCACACCGCATTTACGCACGCAGCCTCCACATTACCGTCGTCCGAGCACACTCGCAGAGACACTCGCAAACCGAGCCGAGGAAACTCCCTTCGCACCACCGTCCCTTCGATCGCTCCCCGGATCCTCGCCTCGCACGCCCGCTCCTCCTCGCGGTTCATCTCATTCGCCGCGTTCAGCTCCACCTCGACGATGCACTTCTCCACGTCCTCCTTCCACGGTTTCACCGGCATCGGTCCGTGGATGGCGGCGACGACGATCGTTCCGTCAATCTGATACCTCGCGCTTCCGCACGCGCGAGGGATGTAGTTTCGGTGGATCCGCTGACGACGGAGCATCTCTGTCGATCGACCATCCAGTCGAACCTGCGCCATGGTTGATGTAACACGGCGCGCTCGCGTCGTTCAATGGCGCACCTTTCGGCAGTGTGACTGCGAGCCCAGCACTCATTTAGTGGACTCGAGCGCAACTGCTCTAGTCAAATCGATACGTTTAAAAAGGGCGCACGCATCGGACACGACGACCACGCGCGAGAGAAGATTGCGCGAAAATGCTAAAAATTTCTATTACACCGCCCGGGGCGAGAGCCACCGAAGCGAGGGTTCGATGATTTACTTTGTCAGAAACGGATCGAACAACGATTGATACACCAACGCCGCCGGTTGCATCACCACCCCGATGAAGAGCTGCGAAGCGGCAAAGACGAGCAACTGAAACCATCCCGGGGGTTTACCCGTCGTCTCGTTGATCGGGTACCACGGTTTCGGCGCGTTGGGATCGGGTTTGTATTCGATATAGTTGAGCCTCTTCTTTGCTCCTCCTTTGCTTCCACTGGTCGTCGTTTTTGGTCCCGCCGCCCTCGCCATCGGCGTCGTTCTCCTCGCCTTGGACGACGACGCGGTGTGACGGCATCGAGGCATCTTTGTCCATCCAACACTCGTCGTCATCGTCATCGTCAACATGGTTGGAACACTGTTGATTTAGTGCAGAGGTGCGAACTGTCGTTTGTTGCAAGAGGAGAAGACGACTACTTGACACCTCGACGCACCTTCGTCGTCGCCGTCGTCGTCCACGACATGATAGCGATCGACCTCGACGCTTACCCGGGCGGGGACGCCTCGCGCGGGACCCTTCGTGGGTTCGCGTCGACGTCCGGTCGGTCGGGCACGGCCCGGGAGAGTGGTCGCGGTCTCGGTACAACCACCACGGTGGTGCGAGAGGATCACCGTTGGATCGCCCGCGCCGGTGGTGAAGCGCGCGGAAGGGTGCGGTTGACAGCGTCTGCGATCGCGGCGAGCTCAATCACGCTCGAGCGAGTCACCGTGGAGTGGTACGGTGTGGAATGGATCGGTGAGGGGGCGTTCGAGATGACGACGCGGAACGCGGTTGAAACGGCTGGAACGCGGGAAGGAGAGCGTTTCGTCGCGCGTTCACCGCCAGGTGAGCTCGCGCGGGCGGTAACGATTGAACCGGGCGATACGGTGTCGTTTAAGTTTGGGTTGGATCTTCCCCCCGGGTTGGCACCGAGCTTTCGGGGCGAGCGGTCGCGGTATTGGTATCGAGTGGCGGTCAAGGCGACGACGGGTTCGGGAGAGTTGTTGGAAGTGATTGCGCCGTTGACGGTGCGCACGAGCGGGGATGGCTGGGACGCCGAGTATCAAGGGTACGAGAGGGCGGAAGATTTGGAGGAGGAGAGCCGACCGGACGCAAAGGTGGCTGCGCCCTGGATTCACATCGAGGATACGATTCCGCCCGAGTCGCCGCGCTTCGCGAGCGCCAGCATTTCTTCGCCTCGCGTGTCGACGCCGTTTAAAAACTGGGGCGAAGTCGAGCCGCAGTCACCCAACGCGTATGCGACGTCTTCTGGGAATTATGGACTGAACATCACTCCCTCGAATTCGATCGGGAGGGGGAGGAAATCAAAAGTGTACATTGTTAGCATGGGAGACGACCGTCTCATCAAAGTCACACTGCGCAAACCTGCGCCAAAGTGTGCGATCGGGGAGGACGTGGCGGGAATACTCGATTTCACATGCGCTAAACCAGAAGGGCACCGCGCGGAGGCGCTCAAAATCACGCTCGAATCGGAAGAAATCATACACTCGATGGCGAAAAATACAACCAACGGCAAACCTCTGGTTTTCCAAAAGGCTTGGATTGAGACGAGGCAGCGAGTCGAACATCTAGACAGCTCCGATTTCGTCATGCCTCTGCCTTTCAATTGTCCAGGTAACTTCAGAACATCAAATGTAGAGGTCAAATGGTTTTTGAGGTTTGACATAACCACCGTGAAGACGCTTCCGGCGAGCGAGTTTGCCAGCTTTTTCCGTGGTGAAAAGAATCGCCGCGAGCACAACAAACTTGAGTGGATCCTACCCCTTGACGTCGGCTCAGATTGGCTCACTAGCGTCACAAAATTAGAGCAAAACACTCCGAAAATTCATAGAGATTCATCGCTCGTAGCACTATAAATTGTATTACAAAGATCAAGGTGATTCCTCTGGCGCGCTAGCTCGCACCGCTTCCCAAAGCGCACTGAACGCATTTGATTCTCGCGCGACAATGCCAAATTTTTCCAGCTGCACTCCGTACTCCTTGGCGTCGAGATACAACTGGCGACAAATCTTATCCGTGTCACCAGCACCTGCGCTGCTCGTCTTACCTTGCCTATCCTTCAATCGATTCAGACTAGCCTCAGTCTTCTTCACAGCCGCGACGAGCTCTGTCGTCATCTCCGCGTAAGTTTCTGAAACTTCCTCAATGACCTGAGTGACGATCGCTTGTCTCGATGATTTGGACAAGGACCTTGTGCGTTCATTATCCAAGAAGGTTTGCAAAGGCGACAGAATCATGGGAACAAAGTGACTGTGTCGAGCTGGCATCGGCTTGTTTGTCATTCTAAAGGTGGCTGTGATCCCCTTGAGCTGCTTGAGCGCCTCGACGCATCTTTCGACGAATACCTTGACAACCAAGTCATCGAGCGTCGAAACGACTGAGCGCAACTCATTCACACCTTCAGAGACGCACACCACCGCGGCATCTGCCGCGTCATTGCCGAGCTTTCCAACGCTAGCCCGAACCATTTCTACGCCTTGCATGCCAACTTTATCGCACAAATTCTCAACGTCAAGACGCACGAGCATCAACTCGTCACCGCCTGCAGTCGCACCCCAGCTCGACGAATTACCACTCAACGATATGCCACTGCCTTCTTCAGTATTGCTCTCGGTGTTCTTTTGCAATGCTAAAGCTTCGATGCCCGTGTTGACCCACGTCTTGTATCTCGAAAGCACTTGCACATAGAGTCTGACAAACTTATCGGCGAGAGCCTCGACGAAGACTTCGTCGCTCATGCACTTGGTCATAACGAGCCACGCTTGGGTGGTAGCCGTCAACAATAAACCATCACTCGCTAACGAGGTCTCCAGTCCGGGCTTGCTGAGCTCTGCGTCGACATCGCCGGCGTATTCCTGGAAGCGCAAGGAGAAGTACACCATCAAATTCCATCTCTTGTTGTAAGTCTCCAGGTGTTTCGAGGCTCTAAAGTGCAGTACTGCCGGAGCCGTGGGAATTGTTGCTTCCAATCTGTTGATAAATTCCATAGCAGCCTTGTAATTTCGGATGAACACCTTTGGGATGCCCGGCGAGTAGGAATTTTGAAACGCCTTGCTCAGTTGAGAGTCAACTTCAGCGAGGACAGTGCCCGCGAGGAAATCGTGAGACATCAAATCGTTCTCTGATTGACGCGTGAGAGCTAAAACCCTGGCGCACGACTCGAGCGCAGCTTCTCCTAACTTGGGCAAGACTTGAGAGAAATCTTCATCGTTCAACGATTCGAGCACCTTTTCCACCGCCGGGCACACCAAGACGCTACGAATGGCATTCTCCACGACGTCAAATTTCCCTATTGCGCTGCACCCGTGTAAACAATGGCTGATAATATTTACGCTATCCTTTTCCAAGCCCTCAATCAGCGCGTTCTGTGCGAGACTCGTGAGTTTGAGCTCGCAGTATTCCATGCGATCCGACAAATCTCGAATGGCAGAGACATCTTTGCCTTGTTTTTGGAAAAACTTGAGACGGTTCACTTCGCTCGCCACGCGATCAAGTAAGCGAGCGCGCTCGTTGATATCACTACTCGCGTGACTTTGATGAATCTCGTCCACCTGCGTCGCCGCCCCTTGTTCATCCTCAAACGCAGGCTCTAACATTTCCAAACCGTCGCGGTCTTCGGCGACAATGCTCACTGACGCGAGCGCTTCGCCCGTCTCCCCGCGCGCGGCGCGCGACGTCCCAATCGAATCATCAGACACGTCCAGTTCTGCCAACAGACGTTCTACTTTCGCCACCGTGTGCGTGCACTCCTCGGCGAGACATTTACTCGCGCTCGCTCGCGCTTGTGTCTCCTTTTCCTCCACGCTCGCTTCCAACCGTTCGAGCTCCAACGAGATTTCCTCTCTCTTCTTTTCAATCTCCGCTCGCATGCTCGCCGTCTCTGGCAACACCTCGCGCTGTACCTCTTCAAAATCCCTCAAATCATCCCCCAACGACGCAAACTCTTCGTAATTCTCATTCACGATCCGTCCCAGTTCTTCCTTCAACGCCTCCTCGTGTTCCCGCAGCTGTTCCTCCAGCGTCTCTTCGCTCACAAACGCCGTCATCTCTTCCACGTATTTCCACTCATCGAAATCCTTCGCTTCGAACGCTTTCGGGTCAAACCACGTCGGCGCGCTCTCTTTCACGCTCTTCATCAATCGTTCCGTCTCCTTATCCGTCCCTTCTTCCCCGTCAACGTGATTATAGTCAGCATCAGCATCTGTCCGCTTGCGCGTCGTGATGATCTTCACAGTTTCCTCCTCCTCTTCATCAACCTCATCGCTTCGACCAACCGTCACCGGAACCGCGGCGTCATCACCCGCCGTCATCCTTGATCGACGTCCGCTCGGTTCTATTCCGTTCCGTCGCTCTGTGGCGACCACTCGAACCAAAGAAGACTCGACCGACGCGCGCTTCGCTTCGCTTCGCTTTAAAATGTGCACCTTCAGTGGGAGAGCGCTCGCTCGCTCGTCGCGTTTGAAAGGCGTGGGGTGGTTGCGAAAGCGAAACTCACCGATCACTGAATCGTTTCCAAAGGCGAAAACTCGCGATCGCGATTGTGAATCGAGTAGAGATGAAACTGATGACATCGAATAGAGTATTTTTCGTGCGATTCCGATCGATCAACACGTGATTTTTGTTTGTTTGTTTGTATGTATAAACAGTAATACGACGTTCCACATGTCGACCGATGGTGAAGTCCCTTGTTCGTTTCGTTTCGTTTCGTTCGGGCGTCAGTGTTCGACGACCGAGCGAACGCGAACGCAGATCGGGGTTCTTCTTCCGCGCATCGCGCGCGCACGCTCCGAGCGGGTGGTGTTCGTCCGTCTTTCGGCCGAGGAGTACGGACCGCCGCGTTTCTGTCACTCTTTGGTTTGGCGAACGCGCACGCAAAAGGGTACCCGAAAAGAGGTCTTTTCCTTTTCCCTCTCTTTGCGCTTCGTTCATTCTCTAAAGTCGAAGCGCGCGATCGATTCGCGATGGAGGAACGACGAGTCGTGGATGAGGAAACGCTTACGTCGTTCGATGAGTTGGAACGGCTGGAGAGCTTGCCGCGAAGCGCGCCGAGTGGGCGGGTTGAAGGAGGCGGGTTGGGGCCGAGGGAACAGTCGGTGGAGTCGTTCGACGGAAGTAGCCTGAGCGGGGATGGATCGCCGATGCACGCGAACGGAACGTCGTCGACACCCATGCTTAGAAGCGTGTTGACGCGTAAACCGTCCATGGCGGCGCTCAAGCTGATGCAGGAGGGAGGGACGGGCGAGGGGGAGAGTGTAGACGAAGCCGAGGACGACGGCGTGTGTTCGTTAAGCGAGTTTGCGATGGTTTTGAACGCGGCTGCGTGGGTGAGTGCGCTGTGCGATGCGTCTGATTCGCGTTCACGTCGTTTCAATTTCTTTGTCTGGTTCGAACATCTATTAAAACGCGTACTGACTGGGTTTTCTTTTTCTTTGCGACGCAGGATACGGATGCGAGCGGCTCTGTCGGGATGGAAGTCATCGTTGCGCAGCTCGAACTTTTGAGAGGCAAGGTGGCGCCCGACGCCACGCTTCATGGAATGCTTGGTTTTGATCTCCAAGATCATCTATCTAGTCTAGCTAACAATGCAGGAATGGTTAGTGTAGGGGCGATTGGCCAACTGTTGTATCGCGGGCTCTCGCGCTCGCGAAGCGCGCAGGGACTCATGGGCGATAGACAAAAGCTCGAAGATGAGCTCGATAGAAAGGCTGTCAAGGCGATGGCGAGAGTGATTGGTAACGGAGACGATGACGCCATCATCACTTACGAGGATCTGAAAGCGAAGTTGAGGTATTACGGCGTCCAATCAAACATGACAGATATCGTTTCCATGATGTCGCAAGCCGACATTGAAGGCACTGGGGTGGTGAGAGTTGCAGACCTAAGTCGTTTATTAGCTGATGAACTCAAGCAACTGCGAGGAATGCTTAGTGAGAAAACGGGTGATGTCCGTTCGCTGTCAGACAGATTGAGACTATCGCTCGACATGTCCAGGGGCGACACTGGCAAGCAAGACTTGCTTTTGAGCGCCAAGGCAGAGTTTGGTGTTTTGCGCGCGTTCCCAACGGCGCGCAAGGCGAGAAAGCAACCCGGACGTCTCGTTTGGGTGGAAGATGAGGAAATTTGTGAAGTTTGCCTGTATGATCGCTCGGGTAAGATGATGATCGAAGAGGAGGGTAAACTTGTAGACTTGCCGGCGAAACTTGACTACTTCACGGATGTCCACCGTGGAAAGGAGACCAGGACAGTCGTGAAACTTCCGGCGCCTCGCATCGAAGAGCCAGAACCGCCAAAAGGATTATTTGCATCACTATTTTGCTGCTTTTCGTCGTAAAAATAGATCGTATTGTTAACGTGCACATTCATTAACGCGAAGCGTGAAGCTGCTTCACTGAAGTAACCGCTCGACGAGTCAAACCAGTCGCGTTAAACGTGACGGCAGTTCGCGACCCGTCTCGTGGGAATGTCGGTCAAAGATGACGCCGATCTGAAGACGTCAGGCAGTGACGATCACACGCGGCCGAACACGTCCGCAACCGTCGAACGGGGGACTACGCGGCCGTTCACGACGAGTGATTTCGTCACTGTTGACACCATCGGTGAAGGGTCGTACTCGGACGTGCGCGAAGTCTTCTTGGCCAACAACCCGAGCGAGCGGTACGCGTTGAAAACAATGGATAAACGACAGATTGTGCGCGAGAACAAAGCGCGATACGTCGCGAATGAGAGGACGCTGTTGGCAGAGAGGTTGAGTCAGTGCGAGGGAGTTGTGCGACTTCACTTTACTTTTCAGGATACGTACTCCCTCTACATGGGACTGGAGCTGTGTCCGGGGGGCGATCTTTACTGGCAGCTACAGAGATCAGAGGGCAAGATGATGTCAGAAGAAAAGGTTGTCTTTTACGTTTCAGAACTCCTGTCTGTCGTGCAAGACTGTCACGAACACGGAGTCATACACAGAGACGTTAAACCAGAAAACGTCTTGTTAGACGAGACTGGTCACGTGAAACTCTGCGATTTCGGAAGCGCCCTAGATTTGAAACCGTCTCCGAAGAGTGCGTTGGTAGCGATAGCGGAGCACGTTGGGAAAAATGAAGCAGAGAAACAAAGATGCGCGTCGTTTGTCGGAACAGCAGAGTACTTGGCTCCAGAAATTCTAGATGGCGAAGTGGAACATCCATCTGCATCCGTAGATTTGTGGTCAATCGGTGTGGTAACGTTCCAACTTTTAACTGGACGGGTCCCGTTCAAGGGTGCTACGGAATACTTGACCATGGAGGCGGTGCTGAGCGGCAAGTATGATTATCCGGAATCCATCAACGTCTCTGCCGCTGCGAAAGACTTCATCGACAAGTTGTTGGTGAGAGATCCAAAGATGCGGTTAGGATTCGAAGACTCGGCTTCGATTCGAAACCATCCATTCTTTTCCACGATAGAGGATTGGTCGCAACTTCGAGCTCGCAAAGCTCCGACTGTGCTCACCGCAACTGGTGTCGGCTCGGACACGACGGTGTCTGAGAGCGAATCCGACTCTGATACGGATGAGAACTGGAAAGCGCGAGTGAACGCGGCCACGGCGGCTTTAGACGCAATGTAGGCAATTAAATCTTAGTGCTTGTGATGAACACAATAGAATTTTAGTAGCGGTTCTATGAAATTACATAACTACAGTTTCTCAGAATACAGCTCGGCTGCGTCGTCGAGTCAAGTCAGTCGGTTCAGTTACACTTCTACCCTGCGAACGCGAAGACGCGCGACGAGTCGAAAGCAAAAAAAACATCCACACGAAGGAAACGAACGCCCAGAGCCTCATCATATTCGAACAGGTTGACATCAAACGCAAACGAGTCGCATATTCTGTTCTAGTAGCTGATATCATGCAATCATTGGCTCTGCCTCGCATGTTTCTTCGCGCGCGTCGCATCGACCACGGGACGCACCTCTAAAAGCCTGACACCATCCACTAATGACGTCTTCTCGCGTGAGCACCGGTTGCCGGCGAGCCTCGTTCTTTACCGCGTGGTCCACTGTGAGGGTGCGAGAGGTGACCGCCTCCACCCGGCGGCGGCGGCGGCACACTGAGACTTGCCGAGTCGTCGCGACTCACTCGCGGGGAGAAGTGTGAAGGAATCGACGGGTGGGTTTAAAGCGCTCGACGCGATTGCACGCTTGACTGGAGCGTCAACGGAGTCTACGACAACGACGACGACGACGACGACGCGGCGCGATGGACGTTGACGGTGGAGAAGCCTGTCGAGCGGAATGCTCGGAACAGCCCTTTGATGTTGCGTTCGCACCCGCGACGCACGTCTTCGCCGTGGGGTTGATCAACGGGGATATCGAACAGTGGACACACACGGAGAACTCTTGCACGAAGCTCGACACGCTTCGCGGCGTGCATAAGAAGGGCGAGACTTGTAGAACTTTGGCGTACATCGACGGTGGTCGCACGTTGCTCAGCGGAGGAGCTGATATGGCTGTAGTCGCCACCGATGTGGCCACTGGAACAGCCGTCGCGCGACTTGAGAATGCGCACACTGCTCCGGTGAACAGACTGATTACGTTGAAAGACAATTTGATTGCCACGGGCGACGACGACGGCGTCATCAAAATTTGGGATACGCGCGCGAGGAGCGCGTGCGGAGAACACAAACCGTTCGTCGATTTCGTGAGCGACATGAAGTACGCAGGCGAGGACGTGAATGAAATAGTGATATCGAGTGGAGATGGCACGCTCGGTTGCCTGAATCTCACGTCGAACAAGATGGTGGGACAATGCGATAACTTGGAGGACGAGCTTCTCAGTGTTGAAATCATGAAGAATGGCAGAAAAGTCGTGTCTGGTTCGCAAGAAGGTATTTTAGACATTTTCTCCTATGGCAAATGGGAGGATATTTCTGACCGCTATCCTGGCCATCCGCAGAGCGTCGATGCGATCGCCAAGGTGACGGAAGACATGTGCGTCACTGGCTCGAGCGACGGGCTCATTCGCGTCATTTCCATCTTTCCGAATAAAATTCTTGGTCTGGTTGGAGAACATAGCGATATGCCTATCGAACGATTGACGATGAGCTTTGACAAGAACATGCTGGCGTCATCGTCTCACGATAAGTCTGTCAAGCTGTGGAAGGTGGACTGGTTGACTGAAGAAGGCGCGTGGGAAGATCCGGAGGATATGGACGTCGGGGGCGATAGTGACGACTCAGATAGCGACGATAGAGGTAAATCGAAGAAGCGGAAAGCAAAAGGTAAGAAGAAGACAGATCCTTCCAAAGTGAAGGAAGACAGTAAGAAGAAAGCTCTCACATCTTTTTTTGCTGACATGTAATACGACGAAAAATCAACAAAATGTCACCTACAAAAGGCGTTTTTTCGATGCAAAAAACGGTCCTGCGCCCATACATTCCGGCGCGGACGACAGCTCGAAGGAATTCTTGCTCATATTTATGTCCACAGTGCGCCCACGGCGAGATATTCGATCCATAATACATGGACGCTACACAGCTCGGACACGCTTTCGACCTCTGCTGGGAAGAGGACGAGAGCGAGTTACTCGACACATTTGAACTCGAACCATTCCTCGATTTCTCGGACCATGGCGCCGCGTTCGATATGGATGATGCGATGTCAATGATGGCAATGGAAATATTCGACATGAAGGACGGTTTAGATTTGGCACCCCCCGATGAGGTGGCAGTCGTCAACCAACATCGAACGGCAAAGGACAAAGATACCAGCCTCGCGACGATGAAAGTAAACGGAGGTAAATCAAAAGCTAATTCGAGGACAAGCAAATGGAAAGGAGTCACAAGACATAAGATAACTTCAAAATGGGAAGCGCATCTCTGGGACGCGACGTATGTTCGCAAAAAGCAACTTGGCACCAAATCAAACTCTCGTCGACGAGGACGACAAGTTTACCTGGGAGGGTACAATCACGAAGAGTCGGCGGCGCGAGCTTACGATTTGGCGTCGCTGCGTTACTTTGGACCACGATCGTCGTTGAATTTTGCGATTGATAACTACAAACCCGAGATGAAAGTGATGTACGAGTACAGTCGCGAATCATGGGTTGCCGAACTGCGTCGTGGCAGTTCAGGATTTAGTCGTGGGAAAAGCGCCTTCAGAGGCGTCACGAGTCATAAAGACGGTAAAGGAAAATGGGAAGCACGCATCGGTCGTGTAATGGGCAACAAGTATCTTTATCTCGGTACTTTCCCAACCGAACGCGAAGCCGCGGAAGCGTATGACATGGCGGCTATCCATTTTCGAGGGAGTACTAAGGCGGTCACGAATTTTGATCGGAGCAATTACGATGAAGAAGATATAGCCGGGTTCTGTAAATCATGTTTGTAAAAAATTACGTGTTATATTGCATCGATTATTCAGTCGTCGCGAACTCTTCGTACATACTTTAACGCGATCCGCGGCGCCTCCTAGATTTACGGTTGTTCGGCGTCTGGCTTGATGTGCCCGTCGTCTTCGGCGGAGCAGAGTTCGGGACGTCAAGAACCTCAGGTTCGACAACTTCAACAACATTAGCCGGACCATCGTCAAAATCAGCAAACTCAGCCGCAACGACGTCGCTCACTTCCTCAACCTTTGGCGGCGGCTTGCGCACCGGCATCTCCGCACCGCTGCGTCTCTTAGACTTTGGAACGTACTCGACTCGAACAGGTTGCGCTCCTGTTTGCGCAGTACTCGCCGAAGCCTTCGGGGCCTCCGGCGCCGGAGTGATCTTTCTAAGGATCAACGTTTGCGCAGTGGTGATGATGTTGTTGGCGAACCAGTAAAGGGTCAGGCCGGCCGGCACATTCAAGGAGAAGAAACCGATCATGAGGGGCAAAAACTTCAAGATGGCTTGGCTCTGTTGTTGGGCCGGATCGTCGGTCTTCGGCTGGGGGCTAATGATCTGCTGCGACACATACTGGGAGACAACAAGCAACACCGGAAGGACCAAATAGCACGCGGTATCATGCCATCCAATCGGTGGGTGACCGTCGACGAACGGGTACAACCACGCAAAGCCGTTACCAGCGTTGCGCATGGCGATCGTCGTCGGGCCACCGAGCGACGGAATCCAGTAGAATCCATCATCAAGGAGACCCTCAGTCGCGGCATTACTTAACGCGCGATACAAACCAATGAAGACTGGAAGAGTCGCAAAGACGGGCAAGCAACCCGCCAATGGGTTGAAGTTCGCCTCCTTGTAAAGCCTAGCTTGTTCCATTTGCAAGCGTTCCGGATCCGCAGCGTACATGGCTTGAAGCTCCTTGATGCGCGGTTGCATGGCTTGCATCTGCATGGAGCTCTCAACCTGCTTCTTTGAGAGAGGGAACGTCGCCAGCTTGACGAGCACTGTCAAAGCGATGATAGAGTAACCGTAGGAGAACGGAACGCGTCCATCGAGCACGCTATCGATCCCTTCCAACGCCGCTTCTAATCCATCCGTGATCGGCCCAAGCCAACCACCCTTCTGTAAACCCGCCGCCTTCATAGCCTCCGCGTCGCTCGTGTCAATGGCAGCGTCCGCCAGCTCAAAGAGCGGGGACGTCACCAACGTCGCGTGTACGTTTGCCGTCATCGCTTGCGCACGATCGGCGAGTTCACCGAGCCCCTCAATCGCACCGGCGCCCACCATCACCGCCTTGCGCGCCCGCGTCGACGTCGTTACCCGCGCCGTTCGTCTAGCACTCCTCAACGCCGCCCCTCCTCTCGACGTCGTCGTCGTTCTCTTCGTTTCGCTCACCGCGCGAGACGCGCGGACGTCCAGCACGCGAGAGCACACGGACGACATGATTTCCTTCTCCGCGTTCTCTTCGACGTCTCGTCGCGCGGCGGCGTGTGACGTCTTGCCTTGGCGTCGTCGCGCTCGTCTTCTAGAATCTTAGAAGAAGGCAGGCAACGTCATCTTTTACATTTGGCGGTTCATGAACCTTCGTTTCACCAGGGACAAAGTTTTGAGGGTTGCGTTCTGCCAGGTTGGGATGAGAGGCTTTTTTGGGAGATGAGAGCATTTGTTTGTTTGTTTGTTTGTTTGTTTGTTTGTTTTGATTTCATTGATGATGTTTCGGTTTAAAATCTACGTAGTACAGTGTGGACGTTAATTGTACAGACGCGAACGTCGTTAAATGAATACGCGTAGTTGTGCGTGCGGTGAGAGGACTCAGCGAATGGCCTCGGCGCAAATGGCGGCTTGCTCTTCGGCGTGTATTTGAGAGTAACCGGTGGCTGGGGAGGCAGCCGGTCGACGACCGACGTATTTGATTTCGCCCGGACGTTCGAGGTGCTTGAACATGGTGGCCATTCTCGGTTGAATGTGCCACCAGGCACCCATGTTCATTGGTTCTTCCTGGCACCACACGACGTTGGCGTTGGGGTAACGCCTGAGCTCGCGTTGGACGAGATCCCAAGGAAACGGCGCGAGCTGCTCGACGCGGATAATCTTCACCTTGTCGGTGTTTTTGGCCTCTTCGCGCTCGTCGTCGAGATCGTAGTACACCTTACCGGAGCAGAAAACGACGCGCTCAACGTCCGGCTCGACGGGAGGCTCCATTGCTCGAGAGGTTGACGTCTTGTCCATGATGAGACGCTTGAAGCGGATACCTTGCAAAGAGTCATTCGCATCGCTGTTGTCAAACTCATCGAGGCTGGACACCGCTTTCGGATGGCGCAAGAGGTTCTTTGGACTCATCACCACGAGTGGCTTACGAAACTCTCGGTGGACTTGTCTTCTGAGCATGTGGAAGTAGTTGGCTGGAGTCGTCACGTTGCAAATTTGCCAGTTGGCTTCTTGCAGTTGCGTTCGCCGGTCGGCATCCATGCACGGGATTTCCATCGGATTCTCATCCGTCATTTGCAGGAAACGTTCGAGGCGGGCGCTACTGTGCTCAGGTCCTTGACCATCGTAGCCATGAGGCAGCAAGAGCGTCAAACCGCTTTGGCGCAACCATTTTGCTTCACCGCTGCTGATAAACTGATCGATGATAACTTGGGCCGTGTTGGCAAAATCACCAAACTGAGCCTCCCAGAGAATCAAACAGTTGGGATGTTCCAAAGAGTATCCCAACTCAAACCCGAGAACACCATACTCTGAAAGCGAGGAGTTGCTCACCGTGAAGAACTTTTCGCCTCTTCCAAGGTTACCACTGTAGACGTTTCTAAGTGGAACGAATCTCTCACCAGAGATTTGATCGTGAATCAAAGCATGACGATGGGAGAAAGTGCCACGCTCGACGTCTTGACCCGACAATCTGACGTGGTTACCTTCGTCCAAAAGAGAGGCAAATGCGAGAGCTTCTCCCATGGCCCAGTCGATACCTTGGCCAGTTTCAATCATCTGTCGACGGTTTTCATAAACTCGCTTCACAACTCGGTGAGGGGTAAATCCAGCTGGAATCGTCGTGATTAGGTTACCCAAGTTCTTCAAGTGCTCGATGGGCAGACCGGTATCACGAATACGGGACAGTTGATCTGGACTCTTAAAACCCTGCCAGTGAGATGCGAGCCAGTCGCGTTGTTTCGGAACGTACGTCTTTGCCGCTTCAAACTCCTCTTCCATCTTTGAAACGATTCTGTCCTTCATCTTAGTATACTCGTCGGGCGTGATGACACCTTCGTTCACAAGCTTTTGACTGTACTGGGTCAGTGCGCTTGGGTGCTGCTTGATGACCTTGTACATCTTGGGTTGAGTAAACATTGGCTCATCAATTTCATTGTGGCCATATTTACGGTAGCACACAATGTCAACAACGGCGTCCGTCTTCCACTTCATTCTCCATTCAGTAGCGAGTTCCATGACCCAGGCGACGGCTTCTACATCGTCCCCGTTGACGTGAAACACTGGCACTTCCATACCCTTTGCGACGTCGGTGCAATAAGCGCTCGATCTCGAGTACTTTGGATCCGTCGTAAAAGCGACTTGGTTGTTCACCACAATGTGTAAAGTACCGCCAACCGTGTACTCGGGCAACTTACTCATATCAAGCGTCTCGTAGACGATACCTTGACCGCTAAATGCGCCGTCTCCATGCAACAATACGGCCATAGACTTGTCCCCGTTCGGATCCTTGTTGTAAAATTGCTTCGCGCGAGTCTTGCCCGTCACCACGGTATTCACCGCCTCGAGATGGGATGGATTCGCCACGAGAGAAAGATGAATCTGGCCACCACGAAGCGTCGGACGATCGAAAGAAGTACCAAGGTGATACTTGACATCTCCCGATCCCGTATACGAAGAGTCGGCGTTGCCGAGTTCTTCCTTGAGCTTTGGTCCGCCTTTAAATTCATTGAAAATCGTCTGAAGCGGCTTGCGCACGACGTTGGCGAGAACGTTCAAACGGCCTCTATGAGGCATACCGATGGTGATAGCCTCGATTCCCATTTCCGCAGCCTTATCTATAGCTTCTTTGAATCCAGGAACTAAGCTCTCACAACCCTCCAAGCCGAAGCGCTTTGCAGCGCTATACTTGTTTGAAAGAAAATTTTCAAACAACTCGCCCCAAGCGAGACGGTCGAGAATAATCTTCTTACGATCCGGCGAATACTGCTTCTTTCGCTCAGTTTCAATCCTCTCCCGAAGCCAGTTACACTGTTCGCGATCTTGGATGTGCATGTACTCGTAACCCACCGTTCCGCAATACGTTTCTTTGAGTCTCGTAAGAATCTGACGCAGCGTCTGCACGGGACGATCCTCGCTCAAGAAACCCTTCATTTTCCAGGTACCGATGAAAAATTCGCGATCCATGTCGTCTTCCGTGAACCCATACAGACTCGGATCGAGGGTAATCGGTACCTCGCGCACTTCCATGTTTAACGGATCGAGGTTAGCGATGGAATGTCCGCTCAATTGAAACGAGCGAATCAACATCATCAAACGCATTGACTCTTGAATCGTCTGCGCGTCCAACGGACGCCCAACCGCCACCGGCGCCGTCCCCGCGGACACGGCACTGTGCATTTCCGAGATTTCCGCTCCACTAATTCCCGCATCTAATCCCCGCAAACGAAAAATAAAACCCAATGGTCAGTCTCGATCCACCCCCGAATCGCGATTTCGCTCAATTATCGCGTGCCCTCTCGCTCGTTTCCGAACTCAATTGACCAAACTCAAAACTACCCATCGAACACCCAACTCGACTCCACTCGAATCACGCACACATAAACGAACGAGAAAAAGAAGACTCACCAAGTTGTCTCAACAACGCCGCCCACGATTCCGGGACGCTATTCGGATCCGCCCTGTACTCGTCCTCCATCGCTTCCAAATACGAAGCGCTCGCCGCGTTCAAAAAGTCATCGCGCATCTCTCGCACCGGCGTCGGTTTCGGCGCCGTCACGTTCGGCGCCGCCGCCGCCGCCGCCGCAGATTTCCCACGGGTCGTCGTTCCAATCGTCCCACTCGCGATTCCGGGCGTCACGCGTCGCGTCGTTATTCCACGAATCGCGGACACTGACGAAACCGTTTGTGACTTTGAGTGAGGATTAATGCACGTTGGTCGACACCGTCGTCCGGTCGTCGCCGTGACGGTCATCGTCGACGTCGAGAGTTCGGACGCCCATCGCGCGAGAAACCGACCGGCGATGACGCGTCCGCGATTCGACGACATGATGGTTTCGTTCGCGTCGCGTCGCGTGCGCTTGTGAGGGGCGATCAAATCCAAATCCACTCTTCGGGCGAAACGTTCCAAAATGCTCGCCGAGCCCAACTGGTTGGTGTGTTGGTTGGTTTCGTGTTTGAAAAAGGAGAGCGCGATCGATGGATGCGACGAGGGTGAAGAATGAAGGAATAAAATTAATAACAATAGTCGTACTCGTCAAGGAACGAAAAGCAATGATTCGAATGAATCGCGGGCGACCGCCCGGCAGTTACTTTTTGGCAAAGATGCCTTGGTAGAGATAGCAGGCGAGAATGGTTGCGCTGACGGCGAGCGCGCCGACGTAGTTGTACGTCCCACCGCTGGCGGTGGCCATTTGCTCGAGCGTCGGGTTGAGCTTGGCGGTCTCACCGAAAGTGTACACGGTCATCCAGTCGATGAGGCCGATGGAGGCGGCGATGGAGAGGTTTAACTTCTTAAACGTGCCGCCGCCGAGCCGGCCTCGGCGACTGGCGTCGATGAGAACGAATTGCGTCGGAGCGAGGAGAAAGACGGTGGCGAGACCGAACGCGCGCTGGATGAGCTGACTCGATGGTGCGGTTTCGTTGACGATGGCGAGCGGGGAAAGCGGGGAGAAGGCGAAGGAGCCACCGACAACCATTGAGGTCCAAAACGACACTTTGTAAAAAAGTTCGAGATAACCACCCTTTTCGCTTCGATCTCCGAGGCGTTTTGCCGCCTCAAAATCCTCACCCACTCTCGCCCAAGTCTCGTCGTGACCCGGACCAAACTCTCTGATCGCCCCGACGCTCGTTGCGAACGCCGGGGCGAACGCCAGCGTCAATGTGGCGCACGCCGCAACCGAAGGTCCGACGTCACCTGTTGCCTTTGCGCGCGCGTATGCCCCCCAAAACGCCAAAACGAACGACCCAGTAAACAAAACCATCGACAGCGCCAACCTCTGGTACGTCTCAGACTTCAACCTATCGTTCTTCGCCGCGTCACCGAGCGTGTATAATGACGCCAACGCGACGAGCGCGAACGCGTCGGTTCCAAACGCGTTTGAGAAGTGCTGCACGCTCTCAATCGTCTCAAACTTCTCCCCGAACAGCGGCGTTGCGACGTCCAAACCGAGGCCGTTTTTGACGAAAAACGTCGGGTACGCGAGCGTCGCGAGCGTCGGAATGCCGAGCGCGATCGCTGAGGCGTTGAACGCGCCCTCAGAAGTCTCTCCAGCAGAGTTTGATGACGTCGAAGCGCGCGTCATCAAACTCTGACGAATCCGTGACGATCGTCGTCGCGTCTCGTTGGACGACGTCGAAGAAGACGCCGATGACGTCGACGCGAATCGACTTCGAGCCGCTCGAACGACCGTCGTCGACATATCGTTGAGCGTTCGTTTCTGAGGCACCACGTGTTAAAAATGATTTATGTTTTCACGAACAGTCACAACAGCAGCGCCGGCACTCCACGTCTTGCGCGACGCAATGTCCAACTACCCGACTTCGACGCAGAGAACGCACTGGGTGTACGACTCGCACGCCGCGGTCGCCGCGGCGCGCGCCGAAACGCGAAAAGAGGCGCTGGCGAACGCGTTGAAAGCGACAGTCGTGGTTGGACAAACGACAGCGTCGACGAGCGAGGCTGAGATTGAGAAGGACGCGCTTACGCTAGAGGAGGAGGACGAGATACTACGGTATCACGAACATAAGATACAGTCCATATGCGCCGCGTTCGCGCTTCCGCGCAAGGTGAAGAGCACGGCGGTCATGTTGTTTAAGAGGTTCATTCTGCGCGCGGGCGCGGGCGCGTACAGTTTGAAGATTATGATGCTGACGAGCATTTACGTCGCGTGTAAAGTGGAAGAGAGTTACATAAGCGCGGACGAGTTTTGTAAAGGGGTGAGAGAAGATCCCGCTCGAGTGCTCGCGGCGGAGGTTCCCTTTTTGGCCGGGTTGCGATTTCAGTTGGTATGTTACAGCGCAGTTCGACCGCTGGATGGTTTCCTCAGAGATATCGAAGATGGATCGTGTGCAGTGTCATCAAAGGAACTCATCGCGTGTAGACAAAAAGCGCTCGATGGAATAGATGCGCTCATGCTCACGGATGTGCCTCTGGTTCGTCCTCCGGGTCAGATTGCGCTCTGTGCATTGCGTAGAGCCGCTCGCGAGGAAAAGGTTCCTGTTTTGGTCGAGTACTGCGAATCGATCGGAGAGCGCGATACGCCTTCGGAGAATAAGGATTCTTCACTCAAGAAAGTATTAGATGAAATAGATCCATATTTCGAGCGCGGAGTCGCTCCCGAGGAAGCCGTGGTGAAGGAGATTGATAAGAAGCTCAAGCTCTGGCGCGCGAAACACGTTGGCAAGGCTTCGGCGACGGATGGCGACGGCGACAGCAAGAAGGCTGGGAGAGACGCAAAGAGGCGCAAAAGCGAGCAAACTAGAGAAGAAATGATCGCAAACGAGGAGGCTGCGCTCGGGTGATTGAGTATAGATTTGATGTAGTGTTTATCTTTCATTAAACGTCGCCCGTCGTGCAGAACAGTCAGGTTTTTGCAACCATTCCTCAACGCCACAACGCGCGCTGGCGTGATATCACCGACGCGCGCGATTGTCAAACGATGACGACGCAAGACACTGCATGAGGCGATTCGCGCGAGCGGCGACGAATGGGGTTCTGTGTAGTGTGTAGAGAGGTGCGGCGTCTCTAGTTTTTGACTCGGCGGTTCGCAGCCGCCATTTTCAACTTGCGAGTTTACCCCCGCCTCGGCGTGTACATGGTCGTGGGCGGTTTTTCAACCTCGCTACATTAAAGATGGACTTTTAGGACACCTCTGAGAAACACTTCGGAGCCTTTCCCGTTAAAACACCGTGTCGACGACGAATCAACTCGGTTGTCGCGGTGTGCCTGCGGGCCACATTTTTCTATGCACAAATCGCCTCGAAACGTAATGATTCTGAACGATTCCGCCGAACTGAGACTGACGATCAATCTCACGCGACGTTTTTCTGTTTCTTCTCTGCAGCCGCAATCGTCAGGATGTCTAAGTTTCCGTGTACTAGTAGCGCCCTTGTGGCTTGTAACTAATCGACGCTTTGCTGTTCCTGTGCTATTTACAATTGTCTTCCTACGTAGAGACCCACGAGCGTGCCGCGGGCCTCGTGCTATGCTACACATCTAACTGCTGCCTACCGGGAGAAGAGCGCCCGCGACGCACCGTCCTTCCTCCACGAGCACATTGAAGGTGCTTGCTGCGTTTGCCGTATCGCCCGTCTCAACTTTGACGTCAATCTCTCTCAAGTAACGCTCCACGTCTTCGCTCAGAGATACTATCTGTTTACCAGTCCCTATGACCACAAGATCCGGTTTCGGTTCCAGAAGCTCGAGCGCAGCCAAGCTTTCCGGCGTGATGTCTTTGACTTTTCGCGGCGACCAGGCGGCGTGAAGCTTGTCGTGGATGAAGACGCTCCCGACGCAGATTGTGCCTTGGATAGCGAAACCCTGTTCGTTATAGCTGCGAAAGAGAAAACAGAAACGCGGCGTCAAAGGTCAGTCCTCGTGACATCGTCGCGCAGGAATCGTCGTAGTCGTACTTGTCTATGATAACTCTGCCTTCAGGTCCTTGTAACAACTCGAACGTGTTCGGGTCCGAGAGCTGCCCGTACGCGCGCGCGTAGCGCGACGGGAGCGCGTGAGCGATGTTTTCGAATCGCCCACTATCGCGCACGACGATTTTGGCGCACGCGGTCGACAATCTTCTCACAGCTGAGGTGCGCATCCTTTTACGCAGAGAGAGTCGCGTTCTGGAGGAAGAAAGTAGCCGCGCTTATGTTACAAGAGCACTAATGTAATGCTGCCGGTGAGAGAGACTATTTTACTTGGTGAGTTCAGCTTCAATCTCTTCCAAGGTTTTACCACGCGTTTCAATCACGGTGAAGTACACGGATAGCATAGCCAGAACCCCCACGGACGCAAATCCCAGATACGTTCCTCGAAGACCAACTGTTTCTTGAACAGTGGGAAGGAATAGAGAGACGAGAAAGTTGCTCCCGAAATTGCTGAGCGTGGCCAAACCAACGGCTGTGGAACGCACTTTAGAAGGAAAGACTTCGCCGACGAGAAGCCACGCGATTGGGCCAAAGCTAAGTTGGTACGCGCCAACATAGAGGAAAATGGCGGCTACGGACGCCTGCGCTTGCGCAACAGTCTGAGTTTCTCCTGGGGAGTTCAGAGCGGCCAAAGCAAACAGACACGATGTAATGACACCAATACCACCGAGAAGCAGCGGACGTCGACCCAAGCTATCCACTTTGTACACAGCCACGCCAGTCATGAAGAGCTTCCAGAGACCGAGAATGACGGAAACGTTTGCCGCATCCTCAACGCTCCACCCCGCAGCTTCGAAAGTCTGCGTAGCATAGTAAAGCACGCTCGGCTGACCCGTGAATTGCTGAAACAAGACGACAGAGATCCCAATGTACAGTGGTTTCAAATACTTCTTATCAAAGAGACTCTCCTGTGTCACCGCATTCTTCGCCGTGGCAGAAAAGATGTCGTTCAGCTCTTCTTCGACTCTGACCACCTCGGCGTCTGTCTTCGCATCTCTAATCCTAAACAACGCGTCGCGCGCGTCGGCGCGCGTAGATGCGTTATCCTCACCCGACGAAGCGATCCATCGAGGGGAGTCTGGTAACCATAGCGAGCCCAGAAGCAACACGCCGATGACGGGCAACGATTCAGTTAACAGTTGCCGCCAGCCACCGTCTGCGGTGATGATACCCTCGCTCGCTAAATAACCTAAAAGAATACCCCCAACGATGAACCCTTCCTTGAGCGACACCAAGCCTCCACGCAAAGAGCTTGGCGCCGTCTCTGAAATGTACACCGGCGCGCTATGCATGGCAAAACCGATGCCCAAGCCATACATAAATTTAGCCGCGACGAGAAGCTCGAAACTCGTCGCAGCGCTCGCAGAGACGCTACCAATACAGTACAGCCCCGCCGCTAGCACGAGCTCTTTTCTCGACCCGAGCTTATCGCCCACAGCCAAACCAGCCGCCGCGCTCGATACAAGAGCTCCCAATAACGAAGCGCTAACAAACTGCCCAGATTCAATGCTACTCAGCGCGAACCCATCGCCTCCGTTCGCTGCGCTCGTCGTGATGTTTTCCAACGCCCCAGACGATATTCCAATGTCCCAACCAAAGAGCCCACCAGCCAACGCCGGGAACACAAAGTTTTTCACCACGGCGCTCGTGAGCTCGGAGGAACCGCCCTCCTTCGCAGCCACCACCTTGACGGGCATCGTCTCGTCCGTAACCATCTTCTCATTCGAATCACCACTGGTGCCGCGCGCCCCTACGCGTTCTCTCCGTCCTCGACGCTCCGCCGCGGCGCGCTCTTCACGTGCGAAAGAAAGCCACGGCACCGCGGCTCGGGCTACAGCACCGCGTCGACCCCGACGCGTCAACGCGTACCCGCGCGCGACACGTCCCACTCGGGCTTCGCATCGCGCGTGCATTGACGCGTGCGTTCGCGTCACCATCCCACGAGTCACCATCGTCTCTGACGGGGACGCGCGTGGCGGTATGGCGCGGTCACGAGGGGACAAGATGAAAGTGACTGGATGACGAGTGCTTCCAAGCGTGAATGCGAACTGTTGACGCCGCGTTTAACGTTTAATGTTTTAAATGCTTGTCGTTACATGCCTACGCGGCGGGCTGTTTTCTTCTAAATAATAGTACTCCTCACGCGTCTCGCACGTCTTCGACTTTACCGTCGAAATCTTCAGCGTCCGCTGCGTCTTTGACATCCGCCTCGGGCAATGCAGCACTGGATGGCTCCTCCAGGGCGAGCGCCGCGGGACTGTCGTCAGAGACGACGATTCGAGTCTCGCGCGATTGGTTCGCGGACGCATCGCGAGTCGCGGTGACGGTGAGGATACCATCAACGCAAGATGCTTGAATGCTCGAAAGATCAGCCTCTCTCGGAACAGAGGTGGAAAGCGTCGCGCGAGTGTTGGAGGTGGAGACGTCCACGCGCACCGTTCGATCGGCGTTGAGCTTGCACGAGACGTCGGCGGAAGAAACACCGGGAACAGAACGACGAATGAGAACCATCTGGGTCTCTTGGTCGATGTTCAACGCCAGGTTCGTGACAACGATGTCTCTTTCCTCAATCGCGTTCGGATCATCCATACGGATGGTGAGAATGCCGTGCGCCACCGAAGCGGACAAGTGCTCGAGCTCGACGCCATTCGGCAAGTTCTTAAAAGTCTTTGAAAATTTGCCAAACGTCTTGGAATCACCGGTGACGGTCAAGCTGTCCTCTGGTTTGTGCAAAACGACGGAGATATCTTGGACACCGAAACCGGGAACGCTGAGAGAAATCATCCCATCGGCGTCTTCGGTATCCATGGCGTCTTCTTCGTCCGCTCCGTTGCGAATGGGCACCTCGAGCGCCCGAGTCGCCTTTTTGAGCACGGCGACGCGCAACACCCCATCGATGCACGACGCCTTGGGCGCCACGCTCACGTCCACGTACTTATTCGGTAATCCCACACTCGTATCTTCTTCTCCCACGCTCAGGCGGAGCTTCGCGTGTCCTTTGGCGTCGATATCCACAGAGCACTCGACGTCGCGCGCGCTCGCCCCCGGAACGTACGCCGTGACCAAGTACCCGCGAGACGTCTCCTCAACCTTGACGTCCCGCAGGAGTCTTCGCGCGGCGGTCGCCGATCGCGCGCGCATCGTCCTTCCGCACCTTTGCGTTCCGCCATACTCATGCATCGTCGGGAAACCACCGAAGACGTCCTCAAACAGCGCGTCGATCGGGTGGTGTCGGCCCGGCATCATCATCATGTGCATCATGTCTTTGTGTTTTGTGTTTTGTGTTTTGTTTGTGTCGATCGTCGAGTCTGGCTCGAACTCTCTCTCCGTTTTATGTGTGAAAGTGTACCTCGGCTCTCTCGAGACGAAGCGCGTCCTTGTCGTGTGTGTTTTGCGTCGAATAATGACGACGACCTCGTCTCTCGCGCGCATCTTCAACCTCTCGAGGACACGAAACGGCACCGTGGGCACCTTTTGTTTTTCACTCGACTCCCATGGGTATGTTTTGATACATGACTCGTCAAAACCAGTCATAAAACGAAAAAAGTATCCTAGTCGTACAATACGCGTAAAAACGCGGGATAGATGCGTTTAGAAGTTTCCAGAAATTTCTCGACGATTCTCGAAGGACTTCGAGGGACGAACCGAGGGAATCGTCCTCGCCCGAAAAGGCGACGGCGAGGATGCGAAGAGGATTGGAAACGTGCGGACGACGCGGGTGGAGCGTCGGATGGAGCGCTGCGAGCGCGCCGACGGCTTCGGCGGCTTCGGCGGCTTCGGCGGCCGTGTCCGTGTCGAACGTCGCGGTGACCGCGTCGTCTCGTGCGTGCGGTGAGGCTCCCTGTGGTGTCAGACGACGGTGGGCGACGTCGGCGACCAAGGCGTCGTCGGCGTCGTCGGCGTCGTCGGCGGCGATGATGGGAAAGGGAATGCTCGAACCGGAGTTTGAGATGAAAGGGGTGACGCTGCGGGGACGACCGATGTACTTGGATATGCAGGCGACGACGCCTCTGGATCCGAGGGTGCTGGACGCCATGTTGCCGTTTCTCACCGAGCAGTACGGGAACCCGCACTCGAGAACGCACATGTACGGATGGGAGACGGAGGATGCGATCGAAAAGGCGAGGGAGGAGCTCGCAGCGCTCATCGGGGCGGATGCGAAGGAGATTGTGTTTACGAGCGGGGCGACAGAGTCTAACAACGCTTCGTTGAAGGGGGTGGCGCACTTTTACGGGGATAAAAAGAAGCACATCATCACGACGACGACGGAGCACAAGTGCGTTTTGGACTCATGCAGACAGCTCGAAAGGGAAGGGTTCGAGGTGACGTACCTTCCGGTGCAAGAGAACGGTTTGGTGGACTTGAAGCAACTGGAAGCCGCCATGCGCGAAGACACGTGCATCGTCTCCGTTATGGCTGTCAACAATGAGATTGGTGTCATTCAACCGGTGAAGGAGATTGGTGAGCTCTGCCGATCTCGCAAGATTTTCTTCCACACGGATGCCGCTCAGGCGGTCGGGAAGGTGCCCATCGACGTCAACGAGATGAAGATTGACCTGATGTCCATCAGCGCGCACAAGTTTTACGGTCCAAAGGGTATCGGCGCCCTGTATGTGCGTCGTCGCCCGCGGGTGCGCCTCGAGCCAATCATTAATGGTGGGGGACAAGAACGCGGTTTGCGTTCGGGCACGCTCCCAACGCCGTTGATTGTCGGTCTCGGTGAAGCAGCTCGAATCGCCAAGGAGGAGATGAAGAGCGACGAGGCCCACGTCACAAAGTTGGCGCATCGACTTATCGATGGCATCGAGTCAAAGTTGGAACACACTCAATTGAACGGTGACCGCCACGCACGTTACTTTGGTAACGTCAACATGTCTTTCGCGTACGTTGAGGGTGAGTCTCTGCTGATGGGTTTAAAGGAAATCGCCGTGAGTAGCGGGAGCGCGTGCACGAGCGCGTCTCTTGAGCCGTCCTACGTCTTGAGAGCGCTCGGCGTGAACGAGGAAATGTCTCACACGTCTATTAGATATGGTTTGGGTCGATTCACCACCGAGGCTGAAGTTGATCGAGCCGTCGCGGCGACGGTGAGACAAGTTGAGAAGCTTCGAGACATGTCGCCGCTTTGGGAAATGGTGCAAGAGGGTATCGACCTAAAGACTATCGAGTGGTCTCAACACTAGATCATTTTCTTTTTGCTTTCCTTTTCCTGTATTCCTCACCCGAGAAGTTTACCGTAGTCACCACAAACTAATGCATTCTTTAGCGTTGTTGTTATTTAGGCAAGAAAGAGCACTCTTTTGAGTTTGTCGTTCGTATTACAACCAGAGAATCCTTCGACATCCAAGGACTCTTCTCTCGTACATCTCCTCCCATGTGGACAGTATTACGTCACCACACCGTCTGTTACTAAAGCGTTTAGTATTAGTACTAAGCGGACGGCGCAGCCTTGTCCTTTTCCCCTCCTGACCGCGGGAAGTGCTGCTTCGCCGCGTAAGCTGCTGCCACCTTCTTCTTCAGCGGCATTGCGCTCTCGCTCTCAGCCCTTCTCTTCTTCGGCGATGCTCCTGTCGCATCTGGCGCCTGATAACCCGGCGCGCTGATATCCAACGCATCGCTGGAGTTTGCCAACTCGATGCAAATCTGCGTCGCCTTTGACTTTTTCTTTCCATCCTCCGCCTTCACTTCAACCGGAGCGTAAGACGTGCACTGATGGAGTCCCTTGAGCGCCTTCTTCACCCGTTCAGCCGCTGCCACTGTCTTACCCACTGCCACACCCACTCCAACTAGTCTAACGCGTTTCTTCCCGTCACCATCAACCAACACCAGTCGAGCTTGCTCAGTCACGTTGTTCAAGTCTCCAGTCGCGTTTACAGATATAGTCTCCACCGTTTCCTCGTCGCCGCGTTTCACCCCTTTCCCGCTCACCATCTCTCGTTTTCAAAACTATACTCAAGCCGTCGCCTCGTTCGTTCGGTCGTTCGTTCGTTCGTCTCGTTTCGTCTCCTCTCGATCGAGGTCTGTCGAATCAATCAATATCCGAAGAAAGAAAATTAAAATTAATTCTCAAACACGAAATGTATCCCGATCGTCCTTCGTCCGTCCGTCCGTCCGTCGTCGCGTTCGATACCACCGATTTGCAAATCCAAGGAACGCAAATCCACCCTTTGGTCCGTCGTCTCCGTCGTCGTCGTTCGGGTCGGGTTCGGCGCGCGTCGGTGTGCGGACGGTCGGCGCGGCAGTCGGGTTTCTCCTTTCGGACAAACGGCACAGTCAGCACTTTACTCTGAAGTCGAGATATTTTCCACAAAGAGAGGCTAGGCTAAATAAATGGAACGAACACTGCGTCGCACGGCGCGTGAGGGGGATGAATAAATATCGATTTGGTGGGATTCACGCGGAATCGGATACGGACTCGGACGTCATCGTCGTCGCCGTCGTCGCGCGCATGGAGACTCTGTACGTGTCGAGCCGCAAGCGCTCCACTGGGCGCCGAAGGACGCGCGCGTCCAGATGATCCAAGGATACGTGAGGGCCTTTGGAATGCACGCGCTCGATGGTGAATTCCCCGGCGAGAAGAGGTTGGAGGTGTTGTTCGACGTCGAGGGGTGGAGCGATGAGAAAGGTGGCGTCGATGGTGACGGATGGTGACGCATCGGCGGGGGCGCAGGCGTCGTCGGCATCTTCGCATCGTGCCGAGGAACCGGCGAAGAAAGATTCTAAAAGTGCTTGGCGCACGTCGCTCGCGGATGCGCCGGCGAGGTCGATGATGTGAATGCGCTCGTGGTGTGGCTTTTGAGCGAGGAGTGAGCGAGGCGGAGTGTACGTCTTCCAAAATAGCGCGCGAGCCGAACCCGTCGTCGGTTGCAACTGCGGAAGCGCTCGCACAGAGCTCGTCACGCCGCCCTGGTGCAAGACTCCGAAAAGAGCCGCGAGTACTGCGTTGAAGACTATCCAGAGAGTGACAAGCAATCTTTTTGGCTTCTTCTGCTTCGCATCGTCCGCGTCCTCGTCTTCCACGTAAAGTGCCGATAAGACGCAAACCGGAACGAGCATCGGCGCCAAGAAGCGCGGTTCCTGGTGCGGAGCGAGCGACAGCGCTACGAGTGGTAAAAGTACCGTGACCCAGAGCACGTACAAAAGAACTGGACTCTTCACACCACTCGAGATCCGTCCACGAAGTAATCGAAACATCAAAACGATCCACAACGGTCCAAACATCATCGGTCCATTTACCGCCGCATGCAGCCACCTCGGATGCAAACCGTGTTCGGACAAGTTTTCAGTCTTTGAATTGTACGCCAACGAGTTCCAGGGTGTGATGACCCAGTTTGAAGGCACCCACAGAGCGTTGTCCGACAGCTTGAGCTTTGTAAAATACGCCGTATCGATGACGATGCACGCCGTCGCCGTCGCGGTTGCCGCCACGACGCCCGCGGTGGCACCAAACGCACCGGCAACCACCGACACCTCCCGCGCCTTCAATACCGCAAACAGCGCCCACGGTGCGATGTAAACCGCACTTGTAAATCTAATAAACACCCCGAGCATGCCAATGGCGCCCACGAGCGCGCATCGAACAATCGCGTTGCAGTCGGAAGCCGCCGCGAGCGCACACGCCGCGAGCGTAAACGTTTCCCAGGCATTGCTAAAAGGCCGCACCAAGAGTACCAGAGTGACCCACGACGACGCGACGAAACACCCCGCTCTGCGTGCGTCCACGCCCATCTCTCGAGCGCACGCGCGCACCGATAAATCCACGACGCACGATGCGACGCATGTAGTCACCCTCGGCGCGTACGTGACGACTCGTGCGCTTCCTTCGATCCCCAAGAGCGCGCACGCGGCGTAAGCGACGCCCGAGCTCAAGTACGCGCTCACAACGGACCTCGCTGGGGCGACATCACCGGCGTACTCCCAGGGTACGCGCGTCGAGTGGCCGAAAACGTCCGAGGCCGTTACTTCGTTCGACTGGAACCACTCGTCTGGATGAACGTATCCCGGAGCGAACGCGCACGCGACGCGGAGCGCGATCAACGCGACGATCAACGCCATATGGATGCTAGGAACGACTCGATCGAGCGAGTCGTCTTCTTCGTCGCGGAAGAGTGGCACAATGGTGTGTGTTTTCTTTGCTAAAATCTAACTACTATCGTACAACTTCAACATCAATCCCTCGTGTGGTCAAAGCCGAGATCGAGACCGCGCTCGTCGTCGACAATCATTGAATTACCGGATATAATCTTGCCGTGTCGCTGACGAACCCTGGCGACGTAGTCGTCGTATCCATCGACGTATTCGATGTTGCGAATCGAAGTACCGTGTGCGGTGAGCTTTGTGAGCGCGGCGCACGACTTGAAAATCTCGCTCGGAATGGTTTCCACGCCCACGTTATCGTCGACGTTTAAAATTTTAAGCTTCTTCAGCGCCCCCAGCGCGGCGGGCACGATGGTTATCGCGCACGCGCTCGCGTCAATCTCTTCCAAGCCGTGACAAAACGCGAGCGCGTCGAGCGCCTCGGAACCCAGAGTTGGATTTCTCGACACTCGCACCGTCTTCAGAGACGCACACCTGGCGAGCGACGACGGCAGCGTCTTCAACGCGTTTCCTCTCACGCTGAGCGTCGCGAGCGCCGCCATCGATCCGACGCTCTCTGGAATTTCCACCAATCTATTGTCGTCGATAATCAACGTCTTCAGCCTCGTCAACTGCCCAATCTGAACCGGTAACCCTTCTAACACGTTCTTCGTCATCACCAACCGCGTAACGTTGACGCAGTTTCCAATCTCCCGCGGTATCTCCCGTACTCTGTTGTTCGACGCGTCGACGTTCCGCAGCGCGAGCGCAAACTCCCCGCCTTCTTCAAACAACTTTTTCGGAAGCTCTCGAAGCGAAGAATCTCTCAGCGCGACGATTCCCGTCGTCTTCCACGCCGATTCTCGCGCGTGGGTCACCGATCGCCGCTTCGTCGGTGTCGGCGTTGGCTTCGATCCTTCGCTCTCGCCGCGGACGGGTGCGCTCGACACGCATCCCATACCTTTCGTCGTCCACTGCACACTGTCGTCCGGATTGCAGTTTGCAATTTTCCCCTTCCCCACATTGACGGTTCACGAACCGCCAAACTCGCAATGGACTCTACTGAAACCGAAACGCGAAACGCGAAACGCCGACGCGTCACGACGCGACGAGACGCGACGCCGCGAACGCGAGACACCGCGGATCCACGCGCGCGCGCACCGACGACTCGGATGGCGTTAGGCGCGATGTCCTCGCGCGCGCGAACGAGCGTCAAGGCGTCGAGCTCGTCGAGCAAGGCGAAACAGGCGCTCGCGTTCGCAGAGCTCTGCGGCGGCGCTCGGTTCGATAGGAAAAAGTTCAAGTCGGTCGACGTCGCGGTGGCGAAGAGCTTTCGGCGGGAGGAGTACGGCTCGGTGGGGGACGAATCGGTGGGGCGAGGGCAAGGGTCTGCGAGCGGGCGTCGCGGTGAGAAGTCGGACTCGGAGGAGGAGGATTACGACGACGACTCGGACGACGACTCGGACGATGATGCTGCGTCGAAGAAAAAGAGCTCGAAGCGAGCGTCGGCGGGGACGAAATGGACGCCTCTGAGGGAAGATGATGCGAATGCGATGCGTAAACGGTACAGAATGCGCGTGCAAGGCGCGGACGGAGCGTGTCCGGCCCCGTTACAGGGTTTCGAGGAGTTGAACGAGCGCTTCAACTGCGGCTCGCGGCTGCTCGAGCGCATGCGAGAGGCGAACTTTACAGAGCCGACGCCGATCCAGCGTCAAGCGGTGCCGATTTTGTGCGCCGGAGATGAGTTACTCGCCATCGCGCCCACGGGGAGCGGTAAGACGTTGGCGTTTTTGTTGCCGATTATCATGAAGCTCAAGTCGCACGAGGAGGGCGGTCCGCGCGCCCTCTTGCTCGCGCCCACCAAGGAGCTCGCCGGGCAGTCTGCGCGCATTCTTCGCGTTCTCTCGCGAGGCGTGAGCGGGCTCAAGTCGTGCCTTCTCACCAAGGCGACGGCGGGGAACGATTTCAGCAAGATTGACATCCTCGTCGCCACGCCGATGCGACTCAAGGTGTTGCTTCAGCACGACAAGATCAACTTGTCCAAGGTCTTGTACCTCGTGTTAGACGAGGCTGACAAGCTCTTCGAGATGGGTTTCGTGGAACAAATCGATGCCGTCGTCGCCGCGTGCGATAATAAAGACGTCACTCGCGCTCTATTTAGCGCCACGCTGCCGGAAAAAGTCGAAGAGCTCGCTCGAAGCGTCATGGCTCGCCCCGTCAGACTTACCGTCGGCGAGCGAAACAGCGCGTCGAGCACCATTGCGCAGCGAATGGTGTTTTGCGGACACGAAGCTGGCAAACTTTTAGCTTTACGACAGATCATCCGGGAAGGCATAAAGCCTCCGGTGATTATTTTCACCCAGTCAAAGGATCGAGCCAAAGTCTTGGCCAAGGAGCTCGCCGGGGATGGCTTGCACATCGGTTTGATCCACGCCGAAATGTCCGACTCGAAGCGTCAAGAACAAGTCGACCGGTTCCGCATGGGTGAAACCTGGGTTCTCATCGCAACCGATCTCATGGCTCGCGGTATGGATTTCGTCGGCGTCTCCACCGTGATAAACTTTGACTTTCCCGGCTCGCCGACGAGTTACATTCACCGCATCGGCCGCAGTGGAAGAGCCGGTCGACCGGGCGCCGCAATTACATTTTTCACCGAAGAGGATGCGCAACGCGGGGATTTGAAACCAATCGCAAACGTGATGAAGAATAGCGGGTGCGACGTTCCAGAGTGGATGCTCAACCACACCGGCGAGCGAGGCGCGACGAAGAGACGCAAGCGCAAGGATGGCAAGGAGGATAACCCGCGCCGCGCCCCGCTCGATTTACCCATGGGTGCAGATCCGAAAATCTACCGCGGTGGTGGTGACGGCAAAAACAAGAAAAAACGAGGGCGACAAGGAAAACCGAGCGCGACGACGTTGGTAGACGGCGAAGCCATGCCTCCTCTGCCCAAAAAGTGGAAGGGCTCGAAGAAGACGAGCAAAAAGTAGACTTTGTAAAAATTTGGACACGTATTTCCAATCGACGATTCATGACTCAAAAAGTACACGCGTGTCTCGAAGAAATGGGGAGAGATGGACGATCCATTAAAGTATTTACACTGGTGGTTACGCATTTCCAGCGTATCAGAACGTATGGGCAAGCAGTTACGGCGTCGAAACACAAGAGATAAACACCCGTAAGAAGTTGACGTATACCCAACGCAATCCGCGGGAAAACAGTCGTTCGGTGCATGTCCTCATCATACGATCAAACCACGAGAAAAGAGCCGAAACCCATTGGAACTTCGAAGCTATACCTCGTTGGGCGTGACTAGTACTAGCTGGGGAACCAGCCGGGAACCCCGCGTGTCGTATGGTTTTTGTTTTTCGTCTTTTTTAAATTAAAGCGTTCGGTGCGTACGACGTCGAATACGTCGAATACGACGACGACGATGTACTTTTTGAGTCATGAATGGTCGATTGGAAATACTAAACCCAAATTTTTACAAAGTGCGCGATTCACGAAAAAGGTTACCGGGATGCATGGTGCTGGTGCTCTTCCGTCTGTCTCACCTCGTCCTGTCGTGTTCGCGCCACTCGCGAGCGATCGAACATGTTCGCGCGAGCACCGACGCGATCACCGACGACGCTCCGCACGCGCGCGAGAGCCACCGCTAACAACGGCGCGTCCTCGTCCCCGTCGTCGTCCAGACTATCGGCGTTCGCCCCGCCCCGCGCCCCGCGTGCGAGGTCCCCGGCAGCGACGGCTGGCGGCGCCTCCAACAACAACTCGACGACGACGTCGTCGTCGTCGTCGTCGAACGCCGGAGCGCGCGAACGAGGACTCGCGGCGACGCTGAGAACGCAGAGAAGACGCGAGGTATCGTTGGCGTCCGCGGATGGAGGCGCGCGCTCGCCCATGGCGCGACGCGCGAGCGTGGCGCGACGCGCGCGAAGGAGGGCGGCGCTCAGAGCGAGGGGTTCTTCGGCGAACGACGAGGAGGAGGAAGACGCGTTCGGCGCGTTCGGTGCGTACGACGACGACGTCGACGACGACGAATACGAAGACGATGATGGAAGCGTCGGGTTCGGCGGCGGTCGGATTGGCGCGTCGGCGGGACGCGAGGGGTCGTTGAGCGCTCGCGCGCCGAGCGGGTTCGACGACGACACGTTTTTGGGAGTGGACATGGATGAAGATTTGACGGCATCGGGTGCGTCGTCGTCGTCGTCTTCCGGTCGAAGAGGCCGTGATTTCGGCGCGGCACCGTCATCGTCGTCCATGCACCCGCCGGAAGACATTATTACCGAACAAGAGTGGCTCGACGGCGGCGATAGTTGGTATGACCCGGTGTACAAGGAGGTGGACGCGCCGCGAGGTTCTGTTTTGGAAAAGGTGCAGCGAATGCACCTGAACGAACCGGGTGATTTCACGTTCAAGGATGGTGAATACTTTGATTTGATGGGTTACGTCAAGGCAAAGACGGATAACGAATTCTGTCTCGTGCTTGAAGTGGCGGAACGCGCGCGCGAACGCAAGATTGAGCGTTTGGAGAGCTACAACTCGGGCTCGTCTTCGACTTTGCCCCCGATTCAACAGGTGCGTGTGTTCTCGCATCTTTTGCTCTCTCTTCCTTTCTTGAACTTTTTGGCGGCTTGTTTCCTTTTGGCGATGACGAAAACAGCATTGTGGAACACCGAGTCGCAAATCGTGCGGACAAACATGCGCCATCCATTTCCGTAGCCAATCGTATTTACTCGCCACCAAAAAGGAGAAGGAAAACGACGACGACGACGACGACGATGGCGATGACGGTGACGAAGAGTTTTCCACGTGCATTTAACTTTTCTTTTCAAACTCGACGACTGACGAGATATAACAACTTGTGTTTTCTTTTTCGTGTTCTCAAAACAGGCCATCGCAGATTTGGCGCTCGAGATCGAGATGAGTAAGGGTAAGACATCCGCCTTTCTCGCCATGCGCGAAGCCGCCGATCGAGCGCGTCTTCGCTACGAGCTCCAACAGGCTTCTTGGTGTTGGGACAAGTACTGCGAAGACTCTATGCGTTCCATGGGTGTTAGCGAAAAGGCGGAGCGCATGTTGCACCAAGGCGAACGCATCGACGAGGCTATGGACTTCGAGCGCGAATTGATGCTCGAAGATATGGAGGAGAGTCGATCGAGACGTTACTAGAGTACCCCGGTAGTACGTACCGTTTAGTCACATCCAATTTATCCAATTTATCATCGTCAACACTATTTTTCACTCACACTTCTACTACATTTCTTCTATTTCTGTTCGGCGCCGCTGTTGTTCGGCGCCGCCGACGCCTCCGCATCAAGTTCCGCGACGATGTGCGCCACCTTTTCGTTACCATCCACGGCGTCAGCGTTGAATTTTTTCCACGAATCGACGACATTTGCGCCACTCGTAACCCCGTGTCGATTGATCGATCGCACCGCACGCAGAGCGCCGCGGAGTAAATCGTTGTTGCGTTCAATCTCCTGTTGCACGGCGTCTCGCTTCATTCTTGCCGTGAGCGTCTTGTCCAACGGCTCGCAGAAAGAATCCAGACTGGCGAGGACGGCATCCGTCGAGTTTGGCACAGCACCTTGGCTCAATTTGAGCAACAACGTGTGAGCAATCATTTTGATGTCGTAGTGATCGCCGAGACCGCTCGGAAGCGTCGCGACGAGCGCTCGAGCGTCCAACAAGTTGGGGCACAAATCGAGCATCGTGTTGACGCACTCAAAGGCGGCTTTTCGACAATCCAATCCCTCGTCTACGGTGTGCTTAAAGGCACCGAGATCCATGACTCGGACAAGTTCTGGTACGATCGCCGTCTGCGTCAGCAGCACGGGTAAAACATCAGCCATAAGTGGGGTAACGAGCGTGCTCTCGCGGTGCGTCACGGCGTTGAGCGTCTTGACGACGGCGGCGCGCACGTTTACATTCGCGTCCGACATTGCCGCGAAGAAATCACTCAGTCTCAGCTCGCCGCGAATCTTTGTCAAGCTACCCTTTTCGCTCGACAACACCGCAAACTTGACGGCGGACACCAAGGTTGCCTTTTCCAGAGCAGAGGAGCTCGCTGCGGAGAATCGCTCACGCAACTCTTGAACCTTTTGCGCCGGATTCGCCGCCGCAAGACGACCGAGGCACTCGGCGACAACGTTGCGCACACCCTCTTCGGCCGAGTTGGTCTGCTTGTACAACATATCCATGATTTTCTCCGTCGCTTGGGCATCCAAATCGCCGACGACGATGACTTCGCGCAACGACTGAAGCAACGAGTACTGATGCTCCACAGTTTCGCCTTCAAGTCTCGAAGTGATGAGCGGCAGGTACGCATCACGATTTCCGACGGCAACGCGACCGAGTGCGAGCGCCGCCGCACCCTTGACGTCGTCAGTGTTGTTTTCAAAGGCTTCAAAGAGCAATTCTTGTACGTTGGAATCCTGAGAGAGGTCGTGTAAGCGTCCTATCTCTCCGACGCACAAGAGCGAGTGGATGGCTTCAATTCCAGTCGCGCCGCCGCCGAGTTTCGTCTTCAATTTGTTCATCGTGTCCTTAATCGCTTCGTTTCCCGCAACGACACACACCGTCGCAACGCACTTGGCGAGACTGTGCGCGATCAAGTGGTTGTCCACCGATTTGAGCTTTTGAATGTCCGACAAAGCGTCGAGCAACGATTGAAACGGCACGAGTCCCGCGGAGACGAGCGAGCGGTACAACGCTTGGATCGACTTGAGCGTCTGTCTCTGCACAAGTGGTGATCTCGTAACTTCGAGTACCAAAGCGAGCGACGTATTTACAATCTCTTTGCTCGATACGCTGAAGCGATTGGCGGCGGACGCGATACTCGCCAAGAGGCTGATGGCGAGCGTAGCGAGATGCAAGTCATCCTCGTAGACGAGAGCAGAGCTCTCGACGACGATGGGATGCACGTCTTGGTCTTGCAGCGCCGACTCGTGCGAAGCGACGAGCGCACAGAGCGCGAGTAGGGCGCCTTCTCTCAGAGACTTGTTTGCTTTACGCAAAAAAGTGGTAAACTCTCTCGCCATGGACGCCGCCACGGCGGAGAAATCGAGTGCGCGAGACGAACCAGCAACCATCGTCACGGCGCGAACGGCAGTGAGGCGAGTCGCATCGTTACGCGAGCGCTCTAGCAATAGACCGAGCGCGCGCGACTGATCCTGGGCGTCGACGTGATCGTTCAATTGAGCCAAAATGACCGCGCACGCATGTATCGCCGCCTCTTTGACTTCTTGATCTTCATCCGCCGAGCCGAGCTTGTTGAGCACCGCATCTAGAAGGGACTTGATGTGCGCAGCGTTTTCGGGAGACACAACACTCGTTTCGTCTCTACGAAGAACACGCACAAGTGACGCACACGCGTCGAGCGCGTGAACGACAATCTTGTAATACTTGTCATTCATGGCTGCAAAAATCTGAGGCAACAGAGCCTGGACAAACGTCTCCATGGCGTCGAGATTGCTCGATTTGCACACGGCGGAAACGAAAGAAAGAGCCTCCATGCGAGCAGAACTTTCACCGTCTTGGTCACCGATGCAACTTCCGACGATATTCATGAGCGAGCTCGTAACCTCTTCGCTAAGTATTCCAGACAACACGTCTGGGTAGACTTTGGCGAGCGAGTCGAGCAAAGTGTAGGCGGCAATCTGCGTCTTGGACGATTTTGAACCCGTCTCTCGAATAGCGACGCGGATCAAATCCATCGTCGACGTCCTCAGCTTGAGACTGATCTGGCATTCGACGTCGTTCGCGCGCAATTTAACCACGGTGCGAATCATTGTCTCTACGATGGAGAAGATGTCCAACTGGACACTCGGTTCGCGATCTCTCGTCCGGACGAGAACTTTGCCCATAATATCGTCGTAACACTCCAAGAGAGCCAGTTCATTCACCGTGGTGATGATGGAACCGAGGAGTTTGGCTGCCGCGCGACGAACCTTCCAACTCTCATCTTCGTCTTCGTCGTCGTAATCTTCGTAATCGCTGTACTCCTCCTCCTCCTGTTCTTCGCCGGCGTCCATGTCCTCAATACCCTCGTCGTCAAAGTTCGGATCGTAAGCGATGTATCTGAGCGCGAGCGACACGAAAGTCGACGTCTGCTCGCCGCCTTGAACGCTCGAAGGACACGAAGAGACGATGTTTTCAATCGCTTGCAACGCGGCTTCCATGTTCGTGATGGCTCCCTCGTCGTAGTCCTCCGTCGACAATTCACACACTTGCAAAAGAGTGGACACGACGTCAGCCGCGCGCGCATCGAATCGAAAACCAATCGCCCGAGCCGTCGCGCCGAGCACGAAGGAGTACAGTTCGCTCTTTCCGTTTGACGCGATTTTCGCCTGCAGCGCCGCCAAAACCGTATTCACGTGCGCGTCCATGGAGGCGTCATTCATCGACGTCGCCAAGAGCGCCATACACTGTGCCGCACGCTTTCTCGTGCCAGATTTGCCGTGCTCGAGGTGTTTCAACAAAACTTCGTACAGCTTGTCCCCGTCGTCTTGATTTATGCGCGCGTCCGCCATGCTTCCTACCTTCGTCATCATGGCGTGCAAAATGTCCACCGCCTCCGCCGCGACGTTCATCTCCTCACCACTAGCTCCGTCTCTCGCCGACGAACCGACCATGTCCGCGAGCGCCGGTACGCACACTCTCAGAGTCGCCTCTTGCGCTTCATTTTCAACCCCCCCGAGCTCGCTGACGATGGTTTTCAAGCACATCGCCGCCGCATCGCGTCGCTCGACGTCCTTTCCCGAACCCGACACATACCCACATAACTCCCTACACACCCGCTCGCTCGACGTCCCATCGCCCCTCCTCAGCGTCAGCGACACGCACTTGATTGCCAACGACGCCACATCCGTCGACGCATCGAACACCGCGCGAGTCACCGCGTCCAACACCGCCGTCTCGGTCTCCCTCGAAGGAAATTTGTCGAACCCCTCCCTCGACAGTTCATTCAGTACGTCCGAACACGCCATGTATCTGTAATCTACGCACGCACGCACGCACGCACGCACCGTCACCGACACCACCTCACCGTCAGTCTAACCATCCATCGACAAGAAGAAAACAATCGTCGGTTCCGTCGTTTACAAATCAATCAATCAAACAATCAGTCAGTGCAGGAAAGCGAAAAACAGTCCAACCATCCAACCACTCGTCGAGAAAAAATCCTATCGCGTACCCTTATCCGGCGACTGCATCTTTGACAGCGCCGCCGCGAGCGTCGTCTTCCGCACCGTCGCGTTCGATGCCATCGTCACACGTCGTCCGTCGTCGTCTCCCTCGAGTCTGTCTCTGTCGAGCCTCCAACCAACTTCGCGCGTGCGTGGACTCATTCTTGGTGGCGTCTTTCTATGTGTATTCAGTATAACATCTCTTGGACACTGGTGCAGGATAAAAACTGTAAAATAAATTAGGACACAAAACGACGGTTCATGAACGGTCGACCCCTCCCGCCGCCGCCGCCGCCCGCTTCGTCGCTTTGTCGCTATTGCGACGGACGACGACAGAGTTCGGTGCCGCTGCCGCCGCCGCCGCCGACGACGATGCGCGCGGCGTTGGCGGCGCGATTTGCCCGGGCGGCGACGGTGACGGCGCGTGGACGAGGGTGTTCGACGCCGCCGAGCGCTGGGAGTGCGTACCGGGCACCGAGGTGCGCGCCGTCTGGACGACGCGGGGTGTGGAGCTCGACGACGCGCGCGGTGGTGGACGCGACGTCAGATGGCCCGCGAGGAGACCGCGAGAACGACGAATCCGACGACGCCGACGGGGAACCGGCGTATCAGTTGATTACGTTCTTTCGGTTCGCAGAGATTGAGGACCCAGAGGCTGAGGTGGAGCGACACAGGGCGCACATCGCGAAGAATGGGTGGGAACTGAGAGGACGGATTTACGTCAACGAGCAAGGGATCAACGCGCAAATGTCGGGGAGGAAACGCGAAGGGGAGGCGTACGCAAAATGGGTGGATTCGGATCCGAGGTTTGCCGGGATGAGAGTCTCGGTGTATCCGATGGAGGCGCAGGCGCACCCTAGGCTGGCGTTGCGGTACAAGCCCAATCTTGTGCAGCTTGAGGGAGGGACGAATCATCTGCCGTTGACGGATCGCGAGGCGCGAGCAAAACCGCTCTCTCCGAAGGAGTGGCACGAAAACTTGATCAAGGTCAACTCTGGTGCGGATGACGCTCCACTGTTGCTCGATGTGAGAAACGGATACGAGTGGGATGTCGGTCATTTTAGAGGCGCTGAGCGACCCGTTCAAGAGTCTTTCCGCGAAACTGTGTACACCAACGTCCAAGAAGGTTTGGGCCCACTCGCAAAAGTGGAGAAAGACAAGCCGATCATGATGTATTGCACCGGCGGAATCCGCTGCGACGTCTACTCGACGGTTTTGCGGCAACAAGGTTACACCAACGTCATGACTCTCGAGGGCGGAGTTCAGGCGTACTTTGATGAGTACGGCAAGAGAGACGACCAACTCTGGGATGATCACCTTTTCGTTTTCGATAGCCGACTTGCCATGGCTCCGGATGGGCGCCCAAGCGCCGAACTCGGCGCTGAGGCGGCGACGCTGCGATGCTACTGCTGCGGCGAGAGCAAGGCGCCGCCGCCGCACCGAAACTGCCCAAACGTCGATTGTAACCGATTGTTCCTTGTTTGTGACAGCTGCAAAAACGAATTGGACGGATTCTGCTGCACTGCGTGCACAACCTCTACACACGTTCGACCGCAGTTGGTTGTGCCGGGTCGTTATCAAAAGTATGCGGCGTACGACACTGACGAAAGCAGAGCGTCTCGCCGAGGTCCAGGACGTCGCAATAGAAAGGAGAGAAGAAGACAGCGACGAAAGTTGGAACTAGCGGCGTACGTACTCGAACATATGACGAATGCCGACGAAGACCGAGCCCGATTGGTGCAAGCTACTGGCGGCACGTTTGCCGATCGTACGAGAAGCTTGGTCGATGCGAGTCGTGCGGTGGGCTCGTCGAGCGACGATGAGACGGATGATGATGAAAACGACAACGATGACGATGTTGGTGTCGAGGAAGGGAGAACGATCAATCCGTCGCTCAGTAGATATAGTAGGCAACGAGCCACGCTTCGCGAAGCCTACGCCTTATTAGCAGAAAATGAGCGCACTCCAGAAAAGCTCATCGATGCGGCAGAGCGCATCGCCGAGGCTCGCAAGCAACAAAAACAAGCGCAGGCAGAAGATGCCGGCGCCATGATGTAATGGTCATAAATGACGAATGGTACATATTAAAATCGTGAACAATCGAAAAGTATTTTATATCTCGCAACGCTTTCGTCGCCCCTGCAACCAGTGCCTTGTGTTAAGTGTGCACAGTCGCATCAATCCTTTATTTTACTGCGCATGTATCGCTGTGATGATCAATGTGGTAAATGTTGAGCTTGAACAGTCACGTTAAGCGAGCTGCCGGCTTGCATGAGCGATTGCTGCGCGGTGAGCGCGTCGGTGTGTCTACGAAAAACGAGCACGGCGACTCCAGAACACAGGCCGTTCCAGTCGTTACGAATCACCTTTGCCGAAAGAATGGCGCCATACGGCGCGAACGTCTTGTACAAGAATAAGTCGTCAGCGTGCAAAGGTAAGTTTTGCACGCAAACGTTTCCGCTAGCCGATAACTGGTTTGAGCTAAAGCCAGCGGGCGCGGGCGCAGAAGTAGTCAGATTGCCGAAACGATGCGTCGGTGACGTTCCGAGCACATTGATCGCAGCGAAATCCTCTTCATTGGAGAGCAATTCACTCAGTCCATCATGAGAGGGTATGCGCCCGGTGTTCGGCATCGCTTCGCGAAACGCTGCGCCGTTGTGCGTGGAATCTTCCCCGCCTGTCGAGCCATTTCCTTGCGTTTTCTTCGGCTTGTTTTGCGTCTCAGCGTACCGGACGACGAGAGACGTCGCGCTACCGATGAGAGTCAACCCATTCGCCTTTTTAACCGCCTCCGTAGCCTCGTACTCTCGCAGGAAGCGGATGAGGGCACCGCTCGAGGTGCTTTTATTAGCGTGTAATAACCGGCACTCCACAATGTGCCCAAACTGCGAAAAGTACGATTTCAAATCATCTTGAGACCAACTCGGAGGTAATCCCTTGACATAAATGTTATCGTTCGGCTGCGCACCGCCACCGCCGCTCTGGCCATCGCTATCGCCGTCTGTGTTAGCAAACTTGACTTCGAGTACCTTTCCGGCGTACTCGGTGCCGTTGAACTTTTCAATGGCGAGCTCTGCAATCTCAACCTCGGCAAATTTGACGAACCCAAACCCTCTGCTCTTATTTGTCGACACGTCCCGAATGACACAGCACGAGCTCACCTCACCGCATGTCTCGAAAACCTTTCTCAGAGTCAACTCGTCTACGCGGTCTGAAATATTCTTCACGTAAAGATTAGCGTGCCGCCTACTCGACGGCCGTCCTTTCCCCGACGAACGCTTTCCGATCGATCCAAAATCCCCATCATCCGATCCACTCGGCGAATACATCGCATCCATTTCTCGCGCGCTGCTTGCGCTATCGTAGGACGTCCCGTACTGCGTCGTCGTCGTTGCCGACGAGCCCCCGGGAGTCAATTTCCACCCGTACGAATCCAGTCCCGCGCCTCGGAAACCAACCTCCGCGGTTCCGAACGCGATCCCCACGCTCGTCGTCGAATCCATATCACGACCAAGATGCGTCTTACGATGGTGTTTGCCGCGGTTCGAACGGACGACGACTCACACGCCGACGAGATGGACGGACACCCGCCCAGTGCGATTCGCTGGCCCCTCTCCTCGCGAAACGACACGCGTCCGTCGGATGACAGGGAATAAAATCGAATCGTGCCCCGAGTACGATGACGACGACGCGGTCGCTCCGAACCACGAGATGATTTGAAACCGTTCGTGCGTTCTCTCGAGTCTCCCGGACGCAACGCGACTCGTTCGCGCGCGCGTCTCCCGACCGACGACGACGACGGCGACGACGACTACGACGACGACGACGTCGACAGACATTCGTCAACCGTCGGGGAACGGACTCCCTTTCGGTCGACCCGTCTGACTTTTTGAACCAAAGGTATAATCGTCGAGTCGGGACTCGTGGAAAGAAAGATACCAAGGACCCTCCTCGGTCTTCGTCACCCTCGATGACGAAAAAGAGAGACGACGGCGACCGACGACGACGACGACGACGCGAACCGACGGACGGGTCGACAACCGTTTCGCGAGCGAGATTTATTTATTATGTGTACTATTTGATGGCCCGCTTGTGTGTAAAGTATGATTTAGACCGACTAATATAACATTGAAATCCATACTTTTTACGATAAACTGCAACTGTTAGGCCAACGGGGAGAAAGATCTATCTCCCCGTTGGCCTTCGTCGTGAATTTCCCATAACTTGCAGGATAAATTGCTAAACCATAAAGTTATGGATGTACTGTTAATCGCGCGTGGGAACCATTGGTGACGATTCACGAACGGTGAAGATTTGGTTTCTTGTTCCCCCGGAGGGGCGCGGAGATCGCAACGCGTGCGCTTTTATGGGTATACAGTTATGGCGCCAAAAGACACACAAGTCCGCGGATTTGGAGAATCGGATTGGATTCGATTCCGTTAATCCACCCAATCCGAGCTGCGCCCACGTCAGACGCCGTCGGGATAGGTCGACATGTCGTTTCAGCTGACCGATGCGCAGCTCGCCGCGCTCGCCGCGAGTGTCACCGATACCATCGACGCGAAGATTCAGGAGGAACTCGGGACGACGCTGCTTAAACTCGATGTGAGAAAGGCGGATGCGATCTTCTTCATGGTTTGCGCCACGCTCGTATTTGTAATGCAAGTGGGCTTCGCCTTGCTCGAGGTTGGGAGCGTGAGCGTGAAAAACACAAAGAATATTCTACTGAAGAATGTTATGGATTTGTGCGTGTCAGCCATCTCGTTCTACCTGATCGGCTACGGCTTGGGATGGGGTGAAGGGAGCGGATTCGCGGGGAGCAATGCATTCGCAATGCGCACGCCCGAGTTTAATTCTCTCGAAGTTACTGGTGTCGTTGCGAGCAAGCACGCGCAGGCTTTCTTTTCGCTTTGCTTTGCCGCAACCGCTACGACGATTGTTTCCGGCGCCGTGGCGGAGCGGTTCAGGTTTCAGACGTACGCCTTTATCGCCTTTCTCATGTCGGGAGTCATCTTTCCGGTTGTGATGCACTGGGTCTGGGCCGACGACGGCTGGCTCAATCCGGTCCGTGACGGCGCTAAGTTCTTGAGCGTCGGTGTTATCGACTATGCCGGCTCTGGATTCGTACACATCGTCGGTGGAATGTCTGCTCTTTGGGCTGTGTACTTCATCGGTCCTCGTCACGGACGCTTCACGGAAACAAAGGGAACCGTGCAAGAGCTTCCACAACAGAGCCCGGTGTTTCAAGTCATCGGTGGTTTACTCATGTGGTATGGTTGGTTCGGATTCAACTGTGGCAGCATCAAAACGCTCGAAGGCGCGCACCTAAACTCGGTCGTTCGTGTTGGTTTGGTGCACTCTATCGGAGGCGCCACCGGAGGCCTCGTGACAATGGCTCTCGACATGTGGCAAGACAAGCGCTCTTTCCGTCCTGTTCGAATGATTTCAGGTGTTTTATGCGCGCTTGTGTCCATTTCAGCGTCTGCTGCTTTCATAGAACCGAGTGTCTCAATGTTTAACGGCGCCGTCGCCGGTTTCCTCTATCGTCAAGCGAGCTCTGCAATGCTTCGTTTCCAACTTGATGATGTCGTCGATGCCGTGTCGATTCACTTGTGCGGTGGTATCTGGGGTGTGATCGCCGCGTCATTAGTGAGTCGACCAGGATTTCTCAAGCAAGCTTACGGTGATGATTACAGCGGTTGCGGAGCCTTTTATGGATGCAGCAACGCGGGTAACACATTTGGAGCTGCACTTGTGTACATTTTGTCAACCATCGTATGGGTCAGCGTGATCATGGTACCAGTGTACTTAATTTTGGGCCGTTTCAACCTTCTGCGTATCAAATTGTCAGAAGAAATGCGCGGTATCGATCACGCTTCACACGGCGGGGACGCGTACAGCGAATTCCAACCAGCCATTTTCAAGTTTATGGACAAGCAAAGTGGAACAGAAAGCTCTGTTGAGATGCGTGTGCGCTCTGGGGATACCGCCAAGTTTGCCATCCATCTCTCAAAGCTACTCGAGACAGACGTGACCCATCACTGATGAGTTAGTGTGTGGTCGCCGTGTATGGTCGTCGGCGCGTTTCGACTTCCAAGGAATGTGCGTCAAGCCACGTGTGCACATGGCACGCACAGCAATTTTGTGACTTTACCTATCCAAGCTACATCATGTTATACATCACCACTTGTAACTATGTTATCAGCGCTAAGCATGCTTCGCTTCCATCTCCACCGCGTGCGAGCCGACTCCAAACTCGACAAAAAATAACTCGCTCCACAGAGTGAGTGTCCGTTAACCCTCATCAATAACGGCGGCACAAAGTGACGGCAGCGCGTTCGAATAAACGATAGCGACACGTGAAGATGGCGGGCAGCGATAAAGAAGAGTTCCTGAAAGTTTTCGAAGAGCTCGCAGATGGACTCGTGCAAGATGAAGTCGACGATCAACAAGTCACGATCGCGGTAGAGTGGATAAAGCGGATGATTCACTACAACGTGCCCCACGGCAAACTCAACCGTGGATTGGCGGTCGTCGACGGCGTCCGCGCGCTCAAAGCGGCTAAGAACGAAGAGGTTACGCCAGATGAGCTCAAGCGAGCGATGGTTGTCGGCTGGTGCATCGAGTTCCTGCAGGCATACTTTTTGGTCGCCGACGACATCATGGATGAGAGCGTCACGCGAAGAGGACAACCGTGCTGGTACAGACAACCGGACGTCAAAATGACCGCCATTAATGACGGCATCTTGCTGGAAATGATGCTTTACAAATGCTTGAAGAAGTACTGCAAGGGTTTGGAGTGCTACGCCGACTTGGTAGAGCTTTTCCACGACGTCACTTACCAGACTGCCAGCGGGCAGTTGATCGATCTCATCACCGCGCCGATCGGTATCGTCGATTTGAGCAAGTACACGATGGAAGCATACATGCGTATCGTTACTTACAAAACTGCGTTCTACACCTTCTACCTTCCGGCGGCGTGTGCGATGCAGTTGTGCGGCGTGAAGGACGAGAAGGCGTACGCCAAGGCGAACGAGATTTGCATCAAGCTCGGTCAATTCTTCCAAATCCAGGATGACTATTTGGATTGCTACGGTGACCCTGAAGTAATTGGTAAGATTGGGACCGATATTCAAGATAATAAGTGCGGATGGCTCGTCGTTCAGGCACTGTTGAAGTGCAACAATGATCAGCGCAAGATAATTGAGGAAAACTACGGCAAGGCGGACGCTGAGTGCGAAAAGAAGGTCAAGGCGCTCTACGTTGAATTGGATTTGGAAAACGTTTACAAGAAGTACGAAGAGGAATCTTACGCGGAGCTTCGCGCTATTATGGAGGCTCAAGATGTTTTGCCAGAGGGGTTGTTTGGCGCTATGCTCGCGAAGATTTACAAAAGATCCAAATAGGTCTCCACATGCAATGAAAGGCAACTTGAGTAGTACATTGAGCTAATATCGTCGTCAAACCTCATCACCGCTAATTGTTTTACACGCGCACTCTATTTCAACCACGCATCATGGAGTCGATTGACATGGCAGACGGAGGCGTGCTCAGCATACTTGAGTTAGGAGTACCCGCCATCGCGAGTTCTCTTTCTCTTCGTTGACCTTTCGTGTTCATGTCCTCCATGACCCCGAAAAGCTGTTCGTGGTAGTCACGAACGACATCTCGAAGTTCGTGATACTTTCGGACCAACGCATCCATATCACGATTGTGATCGTCGTTCATTTTTTTCATATGCGCCTCGATTGCCATGATTTCCTTTTTATTTTCCTCATCCTTTGCGCGCTGATTCTCGACTCGCTCTTGTGCCGCCGCGAGTTCTTCTTGCGCCGCGTGGAGTGCAGCCAATGCAGCCTCTTCCTTGAGCTTACCTTGAGACTTGAGACGAGCCATCTTTTCGTCCATGCTCTGCTCCTGGCGCTGGAGTTGCTCTATTTTCGCGTCCAACTTCCAAATTTCTTCCTCCTGTTGCGCGACCTCTTCCTGCATCTTTTTGTATTCAGCCTTCATGCGTTCGTGTTCTTCCCTACTTTTCTTTATCTCCTGCATGATCGAGATGGACTCGCGCAGCTCGGCCTCAAGAGCTTGCATTTCTTCAAGACTTTCCGAGTGCTCGGCGTCTTCGTTCGCCGCGGCCATCTGCTGGTCTTCTCCGCCATCGCTATGAGCCGCTTCGAGCTCTGCGAGCTGTCTGCGCAGCATCTTCTCTTCTTCAAGCGCCGCGTGCAGCTCATTTTCAGCCTCCTTTGCCTTGGCTTCTATCTGTTCTGTGTCGAGCGACACTTCGCTGACTTCACGCTCGAGATCCGCTAGTTCTTGTGAAAAACCCTCCTTCTGAGCCGCCGCGAGTTCCGCCTTCAAATGTACGTTTTCCGCACGAGCACGTTCTAGTTCCGCGTATTCAGCATCGCGCGCCATGAGAGCTTCTTCAAACTCAACCAAGCGCTCTTCTCGAAATTTGGCAAAGTTAATCAACGCGCTCAAGTTGCGCTGCGCAGTTTTGTAGTCAGGCTCGACAATATCGTCAACCCCGAAGTCATCAAGTCCGCATCCAATCGCCAGCTCTTGAATCGCCATGAAAAACATAAAATTAGGAACGTCAGCCCTGATCGATTCTGGATCGTCCACAGTGGCCAACGCCTCTTCATCGACGCGTCTGATCTCCTCGAGCGTTCGTCCGGTGAGAATCTCAACCAGTCCTCCGTATACCCGTCGCATAACCTCCTCCGTCGGATTACGAAGCTCCGACTCATCGAGATCCACCTCGAGTTCGCGTAAACACGCTAAAATCTCATCATCGTCGAGGATCGGGAACGAATACGTCGTTTGTCCGTTATCCATCGTCGCCCAAGATGATTTGAACTTGATTTTTTAAACGAACTCAACGTTCGTTCCAACGAGTTCTTCTCTACGGCCCCTTTTGCGTCAACGGACCGCTCCCCTTCGTGTCGGTGACGAGTCGGATCGAGTCGAGCCGAATCGTTCAAGTCTGCGGTCAGCGTCGTCGGCCGCGTCGACGGTGTGGCGCGCGCCTTGCGTCGGTGCGAGAGTTCCAGTTCGGTTCATGTATGCGTTTACAGTATGAAATAGCGGCGGGCTAAACGACTGCATCAACGCTGAAGAGCGAAGCGCCGATGACGACGACGACAGACGCGAGCACCGATGGCGGAGGCGCCGGTGGAGGTGGAGACCGCGCGGTCGGAAGACGCCGGCGAGGGCGATGGAGATTCACGCGACGAGTCGACGGCGGCAGCGGTGGTGTTGAACGGCGAGGAGAAGAAAGCAAAGAAGCAGCCGTCGTCAAAGAAAAAGGTCGCCGTCGTCGAAGAACCGCTCGCCGAGGAGCAGGTTATCGCCATCGTCGCGCAGCTGGAGTTTTACTTTTCGGACGCAAACGTGGTGACGGACGCTTGGTTGAGGCCGAGGATCGAACGGAGCGAGGGTGGATGGATTAACCTCGGGGAGGTTTGTGCTTTTCCAAAGCTCAAGCAAAAGCTGAAACGAAGAGCGTGGAACGCCGTCGTTCCAGAAGCGGTGAGGCGTCTCGGGAGCGATATCGTCGAGGTGAGCGAAGATGGGATGAATATTAGAAGGTTACACGCGATTCCAGAGTTTGATTTGGATGAGATTCGATCCCGGTCGTGCATCGTAGAGAACCACTCGGGCGAGTGGACACTGGAGAGTTTACGGGGCGTCTTTGCCAACTGGTCAGTGGTAAACGTGAGGATACGTCATCCTGGGCAGGGGAAATTAGAAGTGGAGAAGCGAGTCGCGTCTGGTGTCGATTTAGTCGCGTCAAATTCCAACAAGACTCACGCCATTGTCGAATTTGAGAGCGCGGATGCGGCAAAGGAGGCCATGGAGAAGCTCGACAATTCGAGCGACTGGCGAAACGGTTTACGCGTGCGCGTCTTGTTGAGACCGGGGCAGAAGAAGAAGAAAAAGGCGGTCAATAAACCTTTGAAAACGCCCGAGACGGAACAAAGCGCGACTGATGAGGGATATGAGGGAGAAGGCTCGGATAGCAAGACTAAAGAGCCCGCATCCAAGACAAAGTCTAAGGGCAAAAAGAAGAAGCCAGATTACTCCAAATGGGCCAGCGTCGCCGCCTTCAACGAAAACAAAACTGTAATTTCGACCATTGGCGGCGAAGAGACTAACGAACACCATAAAATAGAGGAAGAGAAGGCTCTTGGCAAAGATTTACAGCAGAAGCTCGCCGTCGGGACTTCACGAAGTCCAAACATGCCTGATGGATCGCCCGGATTTACAAGAGCGAGGACGTGCGTAGCCCCTGATTTAGCAATCTGTAGTCAAACGAGTTGTGATAGTTGAGTTTCCACGGTGAACTTTTGTCTAGAGAAATTATTTAAAGTTACAAGTTGGAACTAACCAACGTTGGCGTTTGCGAGCGAGGCGCACGAGCACTGTCCAGCGCTCGTCATCATGGGTACACCGTTCCAAGTTGCGCCGCGAGCATCGTTCGTGCCGAGACCTCGCTGAACTTCCTCCCAAATTTTCTTCTTCGCAACCTTGTTCACGCCGTGAGGCTCAATGTTTTCCGCGCCACCCCACGTGATGCGCTCGCCGGGCACCGCACCCTCGGGCGCGCACAAAATCTCCACGTTTTCATGCGCGGCATCAGACGCCGCTAAAACCATACCGTTTGACTTGACACCAGCCATATTCCGCGGCTTCAAGTTTGCGACAATGATGATTTTCTTTCCGAGAAGGTCCTCCGCTGACATGTACGGAACTAGCCCAGAGCAGATGAGACGAGGTTCATCTTCCCCACACTCGATCGTCTCGATGTACAGCTTCTCACTTTCAGGGTGTCTTTCCACAGTCAAAATTTTGCCAACTTTGAGTTCCATGCCGAGCAAGTCATCGCTGAGCTCGACGCTCGGCTCAGCGCTCGGTGGCTCTACACTCTTCATTTCACCAAAGTCCGTACCAGCGCTCCCACCGACGGCGGCGACTCTGATAAATTTACCGTCCCACAGACGACTCTCTTCCATGAGCTCTTTCGTATTCTCGAACGCGACGGGTTCGTCGTCGCGCATCCAATCCGTTGCCATGAGTCCCTCTCTCCCTGGCGCCTGGTACTCGTCCAACCCGCTGATGTCCACCTCTCGAAGCTTGCCGAACCACTGCACGATGGAGTGCACCTTGGGCGTCCACGCCTCTACCTCTTCATCCGTTATGTTGATCGCCGCCATCTCAGCCAATTTACGTAGATCCGGGAGCGGCGGCAGCGGGGGGAGCTCGTCCTCTGAGAGCTTTCGAGGCGTGGGACCACCGAGCTTTTTTGGCGTCGAGTCCGGGTCAAACGCCGCTCTGGTTCGAACGGAGCGCGTGATGGGGCGAGCGAAAGTGCTTAGAGCCAACATTGCGCGCGTCGTCGGTGCGACACCGTCCGTGAGCGGTCGATGTGTGATGTCGACCGACGTGAAGTTGTTTGAGGTTTATGGCGGGGGCTGCTGGAGGAGTGAAACGTTTCGTTGTTAACACATGTCGAGTCAAAACGAGACATGCACGACGCCTTGGATGACGACACGTTGACCGCACACCTCGTCGCGTCGTGAGAGGGATTGAATTAAGATCCGAGTCGGTACGCGCACATTCGACGTGCATGACTCCAATCACACTGCAGATGCTGCGCAAGCGCGCCGAACACAACGAGGGATCCTTGTTCACGTTGGAAGAGGTGGCTCTGCACCAGCAAACCATCGAACGCCTCGATGTGGTACAATCGGCGTGTCCAAAACTAAAAATCTTGCTCTTGCATGATAATTTAATCCCAAAAATCGGTGAGTATCGCCGCACATTGCATCGTGTTCTCGCGTATTGACCGCCGCCGCTCGAGCAGAGAATGTGTCCAAGCTGAAATATTTAGAGTACTTGAACCTGTCCATGAATAACGTTCAGACGATAGAGGGGCTCAGCGGATGCGAGAGTTTAAAAAAGCTCGATTTGACCATGAATTTCATACCTGTGAGAAATCTCATCCAGATCACCGAACTAAAGGCAAATCACCAATTGCGCGAACTCTTTCTCACGGGAAATCCATGCACAGACTTTGAGGGGTATAGATCGTACACCATAGCCAATCTACCGCAGCTGACGCATTTGGATGGTGTAGAAATCACGTGTTTGGAGAGAATTGTCGCTAGACAACGCAGTATTAGCTTGCATGAGGCAATACTGCAGGATGTGGACCGCTCGGATGCGGGTCAGCAACCTGACGTGGAAACCGTCTCAAAGCTTGAGTCAGAACAGCGCCCTTGGTGCCCTGCGACCCGAATAATCGAAAGTGATATCTTGGATACAGCGTCGGAAGGTACTACGAATGCTTCACAGATTGAAAAGAAGCGAGATTTTGAGCCGTTACCCGATGACACATCCCAAATTAAACAAAAAAATCAGGGCGGTTTCACCTTTACGCTCACAGAATCTCTCGACGAGACGACATTGATGCTCGAAGTCAAGGTTGATAGTTTTCTCGACACGTCACTGATACAAGTCGATGTCCATCCGCTAGTGGTTCGAGTCATGGTGAAAGATGAATTACTACAGCTCAAACTCAGCGATGAGGTATCGAGTGGTGCGAGCACAGCAGAGCGCTCACGGGTATCCGGTAAACTGTTGATCAAGATGCCTAAAGCGAATTTGCACGTAAAACCCCGTACTAAACCCTCCGTTGATGGCTCACAAGATGATGTACATCGAGCTAAAATTGTGTACGACAGTGCTTCCGTTAGACAGCCTCCAACAATCCTACTCTAAAACATCAGTTTATGGCTGCATTCTCGCTTCGTTGAATGACTTGTCGCGCTGATTACGACGATTGTAGTGCCCCAGTGGTATCAAAACTTGATTGCACTGCTCGTTCATCAACTCACCGAACCCGGCGTAAAAGGCGACGATAGACGTCAATGTGCCCCAGACGGCTGCAAAGATATCCATCGCTTCACTCTCAGAATGCTTCGCCGCCGCTAACAGGAAGAAAAGTGCAGCGAGAAAACCAAAAAGAGCCGAAATAGCAATGTTTGTATTCATGGAACACAGAAACAGAGCGATGGTGTATATGCCCCACATGAAGAGCATTGCGGCTTCAGCCACATCGCTCCTCGGTACGACACCCGTGCGAACTATACATTCATGAATGGCAAATGAGATCCAGAAACCACCGTATGAACAAAATGCGACGCTGCCAAATGATTGACCACGAGCTGCGCAAACAAGCCCAGCAAGAAGCTGAACGAGTCCACCGAAGCCGAAGGCGAATCCGATCGTCAATCCAACACTTGCATCGTTTTGCGCACTCGAGATATCTCTTACTTGAAGAATCGCGGTCGTTAGGGAGAACGCGAAGAGGCCCAAAGCACTTAGATTTGCAGTTTCCTTCCGTTGATTGAGCCGTCTTTCGAGTTCATCGACCCTATCGTTGATATCGATCATGTTCAGATGCGTAGTGAGTGTGAGTGTGGAGTGTTCTCTCGTCAGCTCCGTTTGGAAAAGTTTTGATACGTACACTAAGAGACTAATTTTACATTCATCTATCATTCAGGGTCCGGTAACTCTGCTAGAAGCTTGAGTAACATTCCTCGCTCTTCTTGGAAGGATTCGTCTTCTCGGTCGGCTTGGAAATCTTCGAGATAGGTCATCAGCTTCGCCTTGTTCTTTGAGAGGATGAGCGTCACGGACTGAGGCTTGTCGGGGTTCGCGACGAACACCTTGAAGATATGAAACGCCTCGAATTGAATGGACTTGGACTCATCGCGCATGAGATTCATCATCAGACACAAGTTTTCGACTTGAGCGACATACTTGAGCATACTGTTGACGTGAACGGCGTCGAGCAAAATCTCACCGAGCAACTTAAGCGACTGACGGCGCGTCACATAGTTTCCCTTTTCCAGCATCTCCGTGTATTCACGCATGAAACGATCGTAGTTTGCGCTGAGAAACTCTGATGCAATGTCCTTGTGACGAGTCAACGCTTCGCGAAACGTGGCGCTCGCATCGCTAGCGATTTCAAACGTCGTTAGCTGCATGTACTGAAACAACAACCAAAAACTGTCCGAAAACAAAATCTTTCTGTTCAGCGTCTCGTTACGACACATGTCGCGAAGCATTGCGCCAAACGTCAAGGCCACATCGGGGTTTTCATAACCACGGGCGATGACGTCCAAGATCTCCGGACGATCGCTCAAATCATCCACGGTGACGTGTTGTCCCTTGACCTGCGTTCGAACTAAACAGTTGAACACCGTCGCGGCGTCCTTCCTGGTTTCAAACGGCAGATGCGGCAGGCGGGACACAATCTGTTCCGCGAGACCGCACTTATTCGCCTCCACCACGAGCGTCTCGATCGCGCTCTCTCCACTGTTTGGTCCTTCGCCCAAGAGTGCTGTTCGCATCTCTCCAAAGTACTTTGTCACGCTTTCCAAATCCTTCGTCGAAGACCTATCGACCCGCAGGCGTTCTAAAGCGGCGTGGCACTTTGTCACCATCTCCTCTGGCGTGCGAACCTTCTTACCGAACATCTCGTCCCTCCCTCGCCTCGAATCGCAGACTTTTCTTAGCGATCAAACGATGAACGAAACCCAGACGAGTATTGTTGATCGGCGCTCGGCCGAGCTCGATCTCGACGCCCGCGCGCTTCCCAACGAGCCGTGATCGATCGACCACCAAATCCCCGTGCTGTGCTGCGACGGCGAGCGCTGCCTCGGTTTCAGTGCCGAGACGACGTCTCTGAATGACGCAGTTGCACCGTCGGGGCGCAGCGTTCAAAGCAGCCGAGGGCACCGCGCGCGCTCACGCCGCGAGAACGCGACGCGTAATTCCACCCGCGAGGCACCGAAACCATGCGAACCGCGGCGAGCGGTAGAGAAACCTCAGTCGCGACGTCTCTGACGCGCGCGAGAGACGCCAATGCGCGTCAACGCGCGGCGTTTCAGCGCTTTAAGCGCGACGTCGTGACTAGCCAAGAATTCAGCGGACGAAGCTCGGTCGGTACCACCGGACGCGCGTCCACGACGACGAGAGCAGCACCGAAGGGTACGAACACATTCATCGAATCATTCTTTGATCTCGCTGACGTCGTCGCCGGCGGTCGCGACAACGCCGGCTTCTCCGAGCTCGCCACTCGCATCGGCGACGACGTGTACATTCAAGTCAACGCCTGGAGACTCTATCTCAAAGACATGCACTTTGCCGACGGTCTCGCCAAGGTTTTCGCCGTTAAAATTGCCGATAACGGTAACAAATACGACGATAAAATTGTCGACGAGGTTCTCGGCGTCGTTCGTGTGCCTTTGGGCGGTGGTAAATCCGACTCGCCGCTCGGCGACTTGTGTCCGAGCTCGAGCGTCAGCGAGCTCAAAAATATTCTTAGAGACTACGTCGACGACAGGCTCTGAGTCGTCGTTCTGTCGTTCGCAGTCACGTATCGTATCGTTCGGCTGCTTTCCATCCAACGATACCCATCTGCATTCGCTTGTAAACAGTACCCTGTAAACAGTACCACACTCGACCCCTCACGTCACCCCACGCCAAACACGACCGCGTTGCCTTCCGAAGCCTTCCTCGAGGACGTCATCCATAAAACACACGTCGCTTGGGGTTTCATGTATGGGTAAACAACGAGACAAGTCGCCATCCGCGCCGGCTTGGATCAACCAGGAAAATCCACCAATCGCTCGTGATTGACGGTTCGTAAACGGTAAAAATGAGGATAGGGTGGATGAACAAAAAGAAGGCTGGTTGGCTGCGATGCGATGCGTTTGGATGGATGGAGGGGGCGCGGAAGCCGACGTCGCGAGACGACACAAGCGCGCGCGCGTTCACGCGAAGACGTAAAAGTTTTCGTACGAAATTTAAATCGATCTCGATCGAGCCCACGCCACTGGAAAAAGACGCAACAGATGTCTGCGATCGCTCAGCAGTTCACCCCGGCGCGAACCCTGAAGGCGCCGGCGGCGGGGCAAAAGAAATCCGCCGCCGCGCGACGCGCGACGCGCGTTGGCGCCGTCCGCGCGTCCGCGCCGACGCTCGATATTAACACGAAGGTTTTTGAAAAGGAAATCGTCGATGTTGCGGGCGAGCAAGAGTACATCGTGCGCGGTGGTCGTCACCTCTTTGCCAAGCTTCCGGAAGCTCTCAAGGGGATCAAGTCCATCGGCGTCATCGGTTGGGGTTCTCAAGCGCCGGCGCAAGCGCAAAACTTCCGTGACTCCCTCGCCGAGGCTGGCATGAACGACGTCAAGGTGTCCATCGGTCTCCGCCCGTCTTCCACGTCCAACGAAGAGGCGCGCGCAGCTGGCTTCAACGAAGCCGACGGTACTCTCGGCGAAACGTTTGACGTCATTGCCAAGTCTGATCTCGTCATGCTTTTGATCTCCGATGCGGCGCAAGCGAAGATGTACCCGCGCATCTTGGCTGCGATGAAGCCGGGCTCCACCCTCGGTTTGTCCCACGGTTTCTTGCTCGGCGTCATGAACTCTGAAGGCGCCAAGTTCCGCGACGACATCAACGTTGTCCTCGTCGCCCCGAAGGGTATGGGTCCGTCTGTCCGCCGACTTTACGAGCAAGGCAAGTCTGTCAACGGCGCCGGTATCAACGCATCCTTCGCGGTTCACCAAGATGCCACCGGTAACGCCACCGACATTGCCCTCGGCTGGTCCATCGCTGTCGGTTCTCCGTTCACCTTCGCAACGACGCTCGAGATGGAGTACCGCTCTGACATCTACGGTGAGCGTGGCATCTTGCTCGGTGGTGTCCACGGCATCGTCGAGTCTCTCTTCCGCCGCTATACCCGCGCCGGCATGTCTGACGAAGATGCGTTCAAGAACACCGTCGAATGCATCACCGGTCCGATCACCAAGATCATCTCCACCCAAGGCATCAAGGCTGTCTACGACGCCGTCGAAGACAAGAAGACCTTCATGGAAGCGTACTCTGCCGCCTACAAGCCGTGCAAGGACATCCACTACGAGTGCTACGAAGAAGTTCAATCCACGAACGAAATTCGCTCCGTCATCATGGCTGGCGACCGCTTCGATCGCTTCCCGATGGGCAAGATTGACGGCACGTACATGTGGAAGGTCGGCCAAGAAGTTCGCGCCAAGCGTGTCGAGAGCGAAATCCCGCTCAACCCGTTTACCGCTGGTGTCTACTGCGCGTGCATGATGTCTCAAATCGATACCCTTCGCGAGAAGGGTCACTCCTACTCTGAGGTGTGCAATGAGTCCGTCATTGAAGCCGTCGACTCTCTCAACCCATACATGCACGCCCGTGGTGTCGCATTCATGGTTGACAACTGCTCCTTCACCGCCCGCCTCGGCGCCCGCAAATGGGCCCCGCGCTACGACTACATCCTTGACCAGCAAGCGTACACTGCATACGATGCCAACGCTGGCGTGAACAAGGAAGTTGAAGCGCAGTTCTTGAACAACCCGGCTCACATCGCCGTTGCCAAGTGCTGCGAGCTTCGCCCGTCTGTCGACATTTCCGTGTCCATGGATGGCAATGAAGGTGTCGGTGGTGCGCGCATGGAAAACAAGATGGGTTAAACCGCAATCATCGTGCATTGCGTTGCGATTGTAGGGACTCTCTAGCGAGTAATTCAATATTTCTACTTCATAAAATTTCTCTCGCCTCGCCTCGCATCACCGCATAGAGCGACTCGCGCGCAATGACGACGTCTGAAAACTTACGGCGTCGTTTGGATGAAACAGACGCGCTGATCGCCATCTACGACGAAGCAATCGAGCTGATATCGAAGGATGAGGTCGATGCCGCTCGACAAGCCGTGGAGGAGGAATCGACGAGCGAACAGACGCACGAGACGACCTCTTTCAGCCTTAGAGTGACTCTCCGCGGTGACGGCGACGAAGGCGGTGCCACGGCGAGCGTAGACGCCGCGCAATGCGAAGTGACTATTCGCATGCCTAGTGGGTACCCAGAGAAGGAGCCTTTAGAGTTGGTGTCTCTCATGAGCGACAGGTTGAGCCGAGAGGAAGGTACGGCGCTGCTGCAGCGCGCTCGAGAGTTTATCCCCGACGCCGGAGAAGAGTGCGCATATCAAATCATTTCGGATGTTCAGCAACTGTTCAAAGAGCTAGTCGCCAAGGTCCGATCGATCGAAGTAGAAAAACGCGCGGCTGACGTGAAAGACGAGGAAGAGACGGATTACCACGCTGTGATTTCTATTGACCATATGAACGAGTCGCGTGAATACCTTCGAATAATAAAGAAATGGTGTGAATCAAATGGCTTGTCAGCTCGAGTCTACCACAAGCCTCCGTGTAGAGAGAGCGGTAAACGAGTAGAAGGTGTCATGATTGCCCTTCGTGGATCTAACAATGGTATCAAGTCATTCTTGACGAGATTACGCACCGATTTAGTTGACGTCGACTCGAAAGGGAACAAATGCAAGGAGAGAAATTCTACGCTCCTTTGCCATCGCAAATCCACCACAGTGAAAGACGGCGAACGCCCAATTGCAGATTTTGATGGTTTTCTCGTTGAGCCGTATAGGGACGAAACCGCTCTGGAAGATGCGCTCGCCAAGTTGAATTTGCTACACGTTGGAGATGGCTCGCAGCGCTTTGTCTAGTACGCCGACACGCCAACTACGATTAGATCATTAGCCCGCGTTTTGTAAGCCTAGCTCTTTCCATTTATTTTCTTCATCCTCGATATCTTCCCCGTCTGCGCGTGCGACGCATCATCAGGTAATCGTTAGTCGCGAGTGAGATGGCGAGCAAAGTGAATAACAACTACGAGAACAGCCGAGTTTGGACTCGCGAGCGCGCTCACCATCTCCATCTTCCGCGTCGTCCGCGGGTGGAACCATATCCGGACCCAGTTGAACGGCTGCGTTCGCGCGTGCGCGTAAGATTCAGGCAATCGTCAGTCCAAACTATCGTCATCTCCGTCGTCGACGCGGTACGCGTGGGTGGAAACGTTTTCATCGCGGCCGTTGAGCGAACGCTTGAGACCGCTGCCTTTGCGCACGACGAGGACCGATTTGCGCGCGCGCACCATCGTCGGGGAGGGTCTCGCTCGCCCACTCGTCATCGACCGCATCTACGATGCGCCAATCCGTCGAGATGGTTGAATCGTCGCCAGCCATGGTGGAAGTGGGCCGCGAGGCGAATACTGCGGTTGTCGGCGTCAACGGCGCTGTATTTACTTACAAGTGTAACCTTTGCTATTTACTCAAATTGGCGGCGAGCAGCATCATCATTATAAATATGCAGAGGATGTTTTGAAGTGATGCTCCGTCACCTCATTCCCAGCGAATTCGGCGCCATGCGCCCATCGGGCCCAAGCGCAAGATGTCCAGCTCAAATTGCACCCACGGCTTTGTGACTCCAGCCGTGACAAAGAGACCGACAAAAGAACCGAAGATCGCGAGCGCCCAGCAGTCGATGATGACAATAAAAAGCTTGTTGAAAGTCGTCTCCGGGTGCGCTTCGACCAAACCTCCCTCGATGTTGCACAGCTCGGAAATGAGATACAGAGCGCCGTCTCTGAAACTCCAGCCTTCAAGCGCGGCGAGTAAACCACCGAGTACGACGCTCAGAGTCCCGACAAGAATTGGAATGACGAGAAACACGAAGATCGTCAACACCGCGGTGGCATGCTTCAACACTTTAGAAGTCACCACGAACTCTCCGTCTTCGTCATACTCCTCTTCGATGGTCAAGCCGAATTTTTCCAAGGCCCAACCGAGAGTGTTTCTCCGACACAGAGCCATCTCATAAACAAACGAAAACGCGACGACGACGACGCCGAGCGCCCAAAACGAGATGAATACGTCCCAGACAATCCCAGAGGTTCCTTCCACCTTCGCCTTCGTCAACTCGATCCCGACGTCGAGGACATCTCGCATTACATACATGAAGCCGTCCACGTACGACCATCCCTCGCCCGCCGCGAGCAAACCGCCAAACACGATCGCTGCCAACGCTATCGCAACCGGAAGTAGAATCGTCGAGAAGATCATGTACGACCCGAGCTCTTGACGAAAAACGCGCCACGTGAATTCGCCGGATGTTACTTTTTCCACGTCACAATTTTGCACACTCGCATTCGTCGCGTCTCCTGCATCTTTCGTCGCCATCGCTCTCGAACGGCCCTCAAACTCCGATCGCGTGGCACCTTTGAGCACTGGCGTGTTCCTCTCGGTTTTGATCCGCCCGTCGCTCCGTCGCTCCGCCGCGTTCGCCGTTCTGACGTCCAGAGAGTTCTAACGTCCGTTCCAACAACCAACCGCCGTGGACTGCGAGTGTTCATTTTCGTCAGTCATCACTCAAGGATTCGGTCGCGCGCTCGAACTCGAAGCGTTCCCAAAGCCGAACCGACGCCCTCGAGGAAAGAAAGGGAGGGGGCTTTCCAATCGATGGGGGTACTTTTTGAGTCATCACTCGAGGTATATCTGGACACGAACCGGATTACTCACCGCTCGAGGGGCGCGCCTCAGTCCTCGACGACGACGAACGAACGACCGAAAACGGGCGCGTGTGGTCGAGAAGATGGATCGGACGACGCGCGCGTTGGTGTACGGCGACGCGCCGTTCGCGTTCGCCGGGGCGAGGGAGCGGGTGGGACGACTGAACGAAGCCGCGATGTGCGCGGCGTTGCAGAGGGTGGGTGACGCGACGCGCTCGGCGTCTGCGTCGGCGAGCGATGGAGGACGAGGACGACGCGCGACGTCGGGCGTCGGTGGGACGTTCGCGGCGAGTGCGGTGAATGAGAACGCGTCGATGAAGTTTGCAAAGGATGTGTTCGCGGGCACGTGCGGGGGGATCACGGTGACGCTCTTGGGACACCCGTTCGACACGGTCAAGGTGCTGTTGCAGACGCAGAGCAGTAAGAACCCGGTGTATTCGGGGGCGGTGGATGCCGCGTCCAAGGTCATCAAGGCGGAAGGTGTTGGAGGGTTGTATCGAGGCGTGACGTCGCCGCTGGCGGGGCAGATGTTCTTCAGGGCGACGCTGTTCTTCGCGTACGCGCGGGCAAAGGAGTTTGTGGGGGTGTCGCCAGAGGACCCGTTGAGTTACGCCAAGGCTGGAGCTCTCGCTTGGCTCGCCGGGACGTTCTTCGAGTCCCCGATTGATTTATACAAATCTCAATGGCAGTGTCAGTTGATCAAGGCCAAGGCGGATCCGGCGTACAAGTCTCCGTACAACAGCGTGCTTGACGTGGTGAAGGAGTCCTGGAAGCACAACGGCATACGGGGGCCATACCAGGCGTTCCACGCCACCATGGCGCGTAACCTTCCGGCGGGCGCCGTTTACTTTGGGGTGTTTGAAAACGCTAAAAATACATTCGCAAAGATGAACGACGACGGCAAGGCGACGAACGCGCAGATTATCGCCTCGGGCGGTATTGGCGGCTTCTTCTACTGGTCGCTCTTCTACCCGATTGACGTCATCAAGAGCGCGCTCATGACTGACGCCGTCAACCCGGCACAGCGAAAGTTTAGCGGTTTCTTCGATGCCGCCGGTAAGCTGTACACGTCTGGTGGGGTGAGAGCCTTCTACAGAGGTCTCGTGCCGTGCTTGTTGCGCGCTTCTCCGGCAAACGCCGGCATGCTCTTCACGGTAGATTATATTCGACGCATCATTGATTGATAACAGCAACGCGCAGGCGCCGCACGCGCCGTGATTGGGCTGAGAATGTAGGCTATTTTTAATTGAATTTGCTTTAATATTCCTCTTATGTACATTCACGCGGGAATACTGATGCTCAACCAAACACTTGACAAGTGTCTCCTTTCATTTACACTTCCAACTTGTGACTCGCGACGACGACGCCGTCTCCATCCGCGTACACGTAAGATCCTGGCTTGAACGATACGCCCGCAAAACTCACCTCGACGTCACGCAAACCTTTATCTCTCTTGCTACTCTTCAAAGGATGCGTTCCGATCGCCTTGACACCTACAGCCATCTTTGCGATGTCCTCGCTGTCTCGTACGCAACCGTTCACGATGATCCCGCTCCACCCGTTTGCAGCCGCCATCTCGGCCAAGTTATCCCCCAAGAGCGCGCATCGCGCGCTCGCACCACCGTCTACGACTAATACCCTCCCGCGCCCGGGTTCTTCGAGGGCCGCTCGCACCAACGGATTGTTCTCATAACAAAGTACTGTGGTCACCTCTCCTGCGAACCGACGCCGTCCGCCGAAATCCTTAAAGTAGTTGCTCGCCGCGATCGAAACCCCCCTCACGCCCATCTCATCCACGTTTTCCGGGTGGTACACGTCACAAATATCCGCCGTGCCGGACCGGCTCGCATCCGGCGGCGGCAGCGGCGTCGTCGGCGTCGTGTTCGTCACCTTTCTGACAGTTCCAACCGACGCGCACCACGACGACGAAGAGGCGCGCGCGAGCGCGCGATGCGCGCATCTTCTGAGCATGACGCGCGGTTTTCACGACGTAAACGGTTTTTCTACGCGTGCGCAGCGTTGGATCGTCGAGGCAAGGCGGTTATGACGCGCCCGCGCGCTTGAAAGTGCCGACAGGAAAGCGCTCGCAGTCTGAGACGCTCGCAGTCTGAGCGCCCGCAGTCTGAGACGCTCGCGGACGGTTCAGAGTCGAATCGCGAGAAATAGAGAGAACGCAAATCGCGCATACGTGGTTTGCGAGGGATTCATAAGCCGGTAGCGGTGACGGTGACGACTTAGAAACCGGCGACAGTCGAGATGGATTACGCCGAAGACCAAGCGATGGAGGTTGAAGCCCTCGAAAGCATTCTCATGGAGGACATGCGGAAAATGGACGACGACTCGGGGGATGGGATCGCGCAGGCGATTTCTGCGTGCTATCAGATTGAAATAAGCGCGTACGGCGATAACGATAGCGTTCCAGAGGATCAAGGGGAGGGTGATGACGCAGTTTTGGGACTCGTGTTTTCTCATACGGAGAAGTATCCAGACGAACCACCTTTGTTAAAGTGTAGAAGCGTCCGCGGTCTCCGTGACGCCGAGCTCGTAGACATTCAGCGTAAAGTTACCGAACAAGCCGAATCATCCGTCGGTCAGGCGATGATTTTCGACCTCGTGCAGACGTGTAAGGATTGGATGCGCGAACGCGTCGGCGCGAGCGATTTCGTAGACGAAGAAACCGAGGAAGAACTCAAGGCTAGATTAGAGGCTGAAGCCGAAGAGCGCCTGAAGCAGATGCGTCTCGTCGGCACTCCGGTGACTGAAGAAAACTTCAAAGTTTGGCAGGCGGGGTACATGAAGGAATCGGGCGAATCTCTCAACCCAAACGAGAATCGAGCTGACGGCAGGCTCACCGGTCGCAAATGGTTTGAGAGCAGAAGCGGCAAGGATATCGACGATACCGGCGGCGACGACGACGAGTTCGTTCCGGATTCGGACGATTCAGACGACCACGGACTTGGTTCGGACTCCGACCCGGACTCGGAGGAGAATTAGCGGCACAGAGTTATTGAAATTAAAACGCGGCACGCGCGGGTCGCAATAGCTGAATAGCATCCAAAAATTGAAAAAAACTCGTTGCTCGAGAAAACGCGTCGTCACACGCGCGCCCTCGCGGCGCCGAGCCCAGCCCCTTTCGGGGGCTCTCGAAACCCGTCTGTCGCGACGAAGAAGACACTATGCGCGTCTCCGATGCCGAAGAAATCGAATCCCTCGTCCCGTCGAACGATTCGCACGTCCTCCAGGACGAACTCGAGCTGGGACTCGAGTCACGCGGTGTGGCTGATGATTCTTTGGAGGGCGGCGCCCCACCGGTGGTGATCGCGACGGAAGAGACTGTGGATGCGCACCTGCCCCGCGCATCCGTGGCGACGATCGCGTTGAACACGTGGTTGTACATGGCGACGCCAATGTCCATGCCGGCGACGGTCGCGGTCGCTGGGGCGACGTGGAGCGGCATCTTTTTTACATACTCTGCGTTGAGCACGTATTGGACTGGGCGAGTGTTGGGGAAAGCGTTTCTCGTCGATCCGACGTGTACGACGTACGGGAAGATGACCGGTAAAGCGGTATCGAGGGTGATGATGCGACGAGGCGTGGATGAAAGCGTCGTCGCGAGATGGGAGCCAAAGGTTGAACTGTGGACGCTGTGTTTGCAATTTGTGACGTATTATCTGGACGCCGTCGTGCAAGTGGTGTACATTGCGGAATATTTGGGCGAGATGCTTCCGCGTGTCGAGCTCTGTAGCGCCGTATGGGCAATAATGGTCGGTGTGTTGGCGCTGCCGGTGGTTCAAATACCTACGATGCACGATTCAGGGAGGGTGGTGTGGTTGCCGTGCGTCTGTGTTTCAGTAGCCATCATCGTCTTTTTCAGCGAAATCGCGCGCGTTAGACCGTGGGAAAAGTGTGACCCGGGCCCGACGTATGGGAAAGTCGTCACACCAAAGAGTGTGTTTAATTCTCTCGGCAATTTCGCCTACGCCTTCGGTGGTCACGGGCTTTATCCAGAAGAATTACGTGAGATGAAGAACCCAGAGCAATGGCCCACCGTACTCAACTGGACGTACTCCACCATGGTTCCGATCTACATCGCTGTCATGTACTGGGGCTACAAAGCTTACGGTGATTTTGCGAAAGGCAACATCAACATAAACTTTCCCCGAAACGTGGCCAACCTGGTTTCGATGTTCATGCAGAGCGTGCAGTGTTATTACGGCGTCTTTTACACGAACATCGCGTTGATGATGCGTCTGGAAACCGCCCTCGGCGTTGATCCAACCACATCGTGGGACGTCATCACCAAGTGGGGCGTCGCGCCAGCCATCTTTCGAGCCTTCTTCCGCACGACTTTCCTGGCGAGCGAAGTGTTCATTGCGGCAATATTCCTTGCCAAATCTGGCGACGTGATTCTTAATCTCCAAGGTTTGGCTGGTTCGATTGGCATGACGGCGATGACGTACTTCTTGCCGAGCGTGATTCATTACGCATTCAACATGCATGATGAATCGTCGAGACTCGAAAAGACTTGGGTGCTGCTGAACTTCCTCATGGGCATATTTATCATGGCTTCGGGCATGTACGGTTCGCTCTCTAGCTTGGTGCAGTCGGAGTCGGTCAATCAGTGTCCAGTGACGTACGTCTACTCGCCGCACGATCCAGCTGACCCTTGCTTTATCTCAGGCATAAAATGAGACGAAAGACGATTCTTTCCAAACAATATCGTTGTTGTTGTTGTAAAACTTTCTACTAAGCGCAGTGCTACTCTCTCTCTACTACTTATCCTCCTCGTCCTCCTCAAATGCTTCGGCAATGACGCGCGCGCCGTCGGCGTAGTGCAACTTGGCCGCCGCGATGCACTTCATGAGCGTGTCTTCAGTCGCCTCGAATTGGCCACCGGCTTTATACACGCCGCGAATCAAGCCGTCCTCTGTCAACACGACGCTCACCTCACACGCGCTCACCGTCTCTTCGTCGTGCGTTGGATCGACGAGCAAATGTTCCTCGTACATAGCCGTCGTGAGACACACCGGAGTCGCCCTCACGTTGAGCGACGTCCCGACGCCGTCACCGTCGCCATCATCTTCCGCGCCGTCGACTGACGTCGCCGTCGCCGCCCCGACGCTGGGTAAAACGCAATCCTTCAAAGCCGCCACCGCCGCCGTCACGGCGCAGTCAGCCACCGCCCCGTCATCATTCAACACCGTGATATCCACCGATATTCTCCACACGAACGCCCCTCGTTCAACGCACAAATCCTTCAAATCCTTTCCCAAAATCTCAGAATTCACCAACGCCCCGCGCGTGGTCGCCGCCGTCTCGTCTCTCTTCGCGTGCCCCCTCCCCGGCCGTCCTTCCTCGCTCGCCTGCGGCGCGTACTCGACGTAAATCTCCAAAAACCCACTCTCCGGTCTCTCCGCATCCGGCGTCGCTATCACCGCCGAGACCCCGCACATCACCGTCGTTTCCCCGTGTCTCGCCAACGCGCTTCCACGCACCGAGCTCCCGCCGCCTCGACCGCTCACCGATCCCGTCGTCGCGCACGTTCCCACCGCGCACGTTCTCGCCCTCGGTCGTCCCAGCGGTCGTCCGTCGTCTCTCGCCCCGGTTTCACACCTTCGTCGCATCGCTTCTCGCGGGTACAACCGCGCGTGCGCCCGCCCATCCATCGCCCCGGGGTCAGTCCGTCCGTCTCCGATTCCCCCGCGTCTCCGGTTCCGCCCGCTCGGACACGTCCGAGAAGAGCGCGCGGACGAGTGTGAAGAGCGGGGCGAGCGCGGAAGTGGGATTCGAACCACGATTTTGGTGGACGACACACGACGACGACACACGACGACGACGACGACGACGAAGGACGCCGCGACGGACGAATCCAACGAAGAGAGCGACCGCGAGACGATCGAGCGAGTGACCGTCGGATCGATCGACGCGACGGACGGAGGATGTTCGGAACGCCGACGGGAGCGTCGACGCCCGGCGGGGTCTTTGGAACGCCCGCGGGGGGGACGACGAGCGCGCTCCCGAACGGTGGCGGCGGTTCGATGTTCGGCGGCGGTGGGGCCGCCGAGGGAGGGGGGTTCGGGACCCCTGGCGGTGGGGCGGCGCTTCGACCGGTGGCGGCGGTGGGTGGTGACCCCGGAGGGGCGGGGCAGTACGGACAGTGGACGCCGCGCGGGGGACAACAGCAGACGCAGCAGCGAAACAGACACGCGGGCGCGACGCCGGGCGCGGTGAAAGGGACGCCGAGGTTCTCTTCGTTGCTGTTCGCGTCGCCGACGAATTTGGGGGATTCTCCGGGTGGTGGGGCGGGAGGGTTGTACCGAACGGAGAGCTCGATGGGGGGGGCGTCGACGCCGCGTACGAGCAGCGGGCAGAATAGGTACTTTGGCGGAGCCGGCGCGGCGACGGCGAACAGAAGTAAACTGGAGGAACGACCGACGCCTGCGCCGGCAGCGGTGATTGGTGGTGTGTCAAGCAGAGGGACGCCGTTGTTTACTCGTACGGAGACTGGTGGAGGAGGAGGAGGAGGAGGAGGAGGAGACGACCACACGCCAGGATTTTTGCGAAGAGCCATTGAGAAGACGCACGCGGAGAACACGGCGGCGCTCGCGCCGGGTGATGAAGCCTTGAACGCTTGGTTGGGATCAGGCGAGAACGCGAAGAAAAAGATGGAATCGAGCACGGGCAAGGCTTTCACCGTGAGTGAGGTGCTGAGCGATTCCGAGGCGGAGCACTGGGTCACCGTGTACGGTTTCTCCAAGGATGAAAAGGCGCTCGTCTTGAGAGAGTTCCAACGCGATGGCGACATTGTCAACTTTGGTGATTTCAACGAAAATGGTGAATCCACAAACTGGCTCCACGTGCGTTTCGCCACCAAGGAGAGCGCTCGACGAGCTCTGCGTAGAAATGGACAAAACATGAATGGCATCATGGTTGGCGTCAAGGAATTAGATGCGAAATCCAAGGCTGAAATAGGCTCTGGTAAGGCTGGTGAGGGGCGGCTGTCTAGAAATGCATCGGTTCGACGCGTCGCTCCGATACGAGACGGCATATCTCTCCAACCTCGCCAAAGAACCACCTGGGATAAGGTTGTCGAGTTTGTCTTTGGCGCGTAGAAACGTCGCGTCGCACACACTTGAATGAATAGTAGCAGTACAATCGAATAAGAATAAGAATTACAAATCGTCTATCGTAATTAAACCGTTGCGTAGCAAGTGATCGATGGCCAACTGTCCCGTGACGATGGATGGCATCATCACGACACCGCTGTACATCAACTGTTTGAACTCCTTGACAGTTACGCGTTCGTGCGTCATGTTGAACTCTTCCGCGTCTCTCACGGCGTCCTCGCACTCCTCCCCACCAATGCTCAAAAACGGAAACAACCTATTCATGCACCACTTGGTCTCCAACAGCCCAGGATTATCATCGCCGATGAGTTTGACAATCTTCGCGTTTGTCAAACGAGCCTCTTCGTGTAACTCTTCCACCGCCACGTCCGCCATCGTCGAATGCTTACCGCGCTCAAAGCATCCGCTCGGCAGCACGATGCACTCCGAATTACTCCCTTGCGCGTACTCGCGCACAATGGTAAACTCTGGTTCGCCGCTCTTCGTCGTCTCTCTAGAGTGAAACGGCGCCACGCACACAAACTTGAAATCACCCTTTGGATGTCCGACGACGTCGTACGCAAACCTTCGCGTCGTCGCGTCGCCCGTCTCATCGCCTGCTTGCGCCTCAAACTCAACCACTCTGTCGTACACGGTCAAGTACCTCGAGTGCACCGCCTCTTCGCGTACAACTTTACCCGTGCGCACTCGCGCCGAGGCATCGAACACCATCTCGTTCGCGCCGGTATCCGTATCCTTCGTCGCCGATACGCGCGTCGAAGACGCCGCCGATCGACGCGCGCGGAACTGCGACGCTCTCTCCGCGCGCGGCGCGTGGAACCTTCGGGCGACGCTCGCAAGAAAGCGCATTCGTCTGAAGACTGAATTTGACTTTCTCTCAGCTTCGCGCTCTGGTTTCCACAGCCCAAGTGGGCGAACCGATCGGACACCTCGCGCGACGCGAAGCGGGACAATTCGTCGCGCCGAGGCACGGGCGCCGCGCGAAAGGGACGTGTGAAAACCACAGGTCTGAAGATGCTTCGACGCATTCAAGTGCTCAAGCGCGTCGTGGACGTCGTCGACGCGCGCGCGATCGTGGTTTCGAACGTCAAAACCTTTGCGAGTGGTGCGGTGAGCTCCACGACGAAACCGGGACCGCCGGTGCAGAGTAAACGCCCGGGTAAGCTGCCGAGCGATGTCGCACACACGGCAAAGTGGTTGGATTCGACGGAGAAGCCGAGCCCGATGGAATACTCCGCGGCGGTAGAACCGATTGCGGTGCATGGGCTGGAGAGGGTGAACTGCGACTCTCCGGGAGCGTGCAAGGATAGGTTTGGGGAACTGCTCGGGTTGGGGGCGCCGAACACGTATTACAAACTCGCCGATACGACGCCGGAGAACCCGGTGAAGTGTAAGTACTGTGGGTTGCGATTCTTTGACGCATCGGAGCATTAAGCTGGGCGCAGAGAACCTTACAAGCGCAGAGTGTCGCGGCGCTAAAAATTGTAAAAAGAGTTCAGTTAGTTTTTCACTCGTCTCAGCGGGTTGACGTCGCGGCGCGAATGATCTCCGGTATGACGAATGGATCGGCCAGCGTCGAGGTGTCCCCGAAATCTTCCGTCTTGCCGGCTGCAATTTTGCGCAGTATTCTTCGCATGATTTTGCCGCTTCGCGTCTTAGGAAGACTCTCAACCATGATGATTCTTGAAGGCGCCGCGAACGGTCCAATCTCTTTCCTGACGTTTGTGACGAGTTCTTTCGCGTTGTCATCTTTGCTAAATCGTCGCGCCTTCTTGTCAAGGACGCAAAATGCCACGATGGATTGTCCTTTGACTTCGTGATCGATGCCGACGACTGCAGCTTCGAGACATCGCTCATGGAGAGCCAAGGCGGACTCGACCTCTGCCGTACCGATTCTATGACCCGAAACATTCATGACGTCGTCTAATCGTCCAGTGATGAATAGGAATCCATCCGAATCTCGACGCGCGCCGTCTCCAGAAAAGTAGTAACCTTTGAATGTGGAGAAGAATGAACGATATCGCTCTTCATTGCGGTACACACCTTGCATCAATCCAGGCCAACCAGTTGAGAAGCATAGGCACCCTTCGCCTTCGCCTTCAATGACTGAGCCGTCGCTTGGATCGATTATCGCCGGAACGATGCCGAAGAAAGGAAAAGTTGCAGATCCCGCTTTGAGAGGAGTCGCAGACAGAGGCGAGATGACTACACCTCCTGTCTCAGTCTGCCACCACGTGTCGAGGACGGGTAGAGAGTCATCGCCAACCGTAGTGCGATACCAATTCCATGTTTCTATGTCTATTGGCTCACCCACAGATCCCAGGATTTTCAACGAATGACGCAAACTCTCCTTGACTGGATTTTCACCAAAAGCTCTCAAGGTTCGCAACGCCGTCGGCGATGTGTAAAAGACGGACACTTTGTACTTATCCACAAGGCGCCACCATATGCCAGGATCAGGAAACGTGGGCATTCCTTCGAAAAGAACGGTGGAAGCCCCATTCAGTAGAGGTCCATAGAGGAGGTACGAGTGTCCAGTGACCCAACCCAAGTCGGCTGTGCAAAACATTGTTTCTCCTGGTTTTAACTCAAAGACAAACTTGCTCGTCGTGTAGACGTACGTCATGTAGCCGCCGACGCTATGAACGATGCCCTTTGGTTTGCCTGTGGATCCAGACGTGTAGAGGATGAAGAGAGGATCGGTTCCATCAGACCAGTGAATCAATGCTGTCCTTTTGTCAAATCGAAAGTCCTTCGTCGCCACGTAGTACCAAACATCTCGCTCTTCTTCCATGTTCACGCTTTCCATCTTGATGTCGGTATTGTGTTGAACGATCACTTTTTTAACTCGCACTCCATCACCATCACACAGACTCAGCGCCTCGTCGACAATCTTCTTCAGCGGTATGAGCTTTGTACCTCGTTGAGACGCGCTCGCCGTGATTACGAGTTTTGGCTGACAATCTTTGATTCGCTGCGCGAGACTGGCTGCGGAGAAGCCTGCGAATACTACAGAGTGCACAGCACCAATGCGTGCGCACGCCAACATCGAGATGGGCAGAATCGGAATCATCGGTGCGTAGATGACGACGCGATCTCCGGGTTGAATACCGTACGCCAACATCGTCTTCGCGAGAGTATCCACTTCAAACAAAAGTTCAGCATAAGTGTACGTCTGACAATTTTTCGGATCATTCGCTTCAAAGATCAGCGCCGTGTGATGTTCATATCCGTTTTCCATGTTTCTATCGAGGCAATTGTAGCAAACGTTTGTGCGAATCCCTTTGAACCATTCATTCTTCGGCTCTTCGGCGTCAAAACTCCACCGAGACTCGCTCTCCTCCACATCATCGAGCCAAAACAATTCCGACGCCATCTCGTTCCAAAACGCATATGGTCTCTGCACAGATCGATGATGCATCGATTTATACTGCCCAAAGTACCCCACCCGCGAGCGTTTCGACACGTCTTCCGATGGCCAAATCGTACCGTCACCCATCAAGTCCAAGCGCGTCAAGTGATTGTTAATCTCGATCGACGACGACCGCGAATCCGGCGACTCTGGCGGGGATCCAACCTCGCGCGACGGTTCACCGGGCGCATCCCCGCGCGACGGTGACGATCGTCCCGCGACGCTGTTTCGTCGCGCGCGGACACGACCGGGCGTCATCGTCGGTGTCGACAGTATCGCGCGCATCGTTCTGACGAGGGAACACGAATCGCCATCTTTCTCGGGCGTTCCAGCCCCACGGACACCGTTCGAGCGACAGACGGACGGACGGACGGACGGACGGACGAGACGTTCGCGGGTCACAACGCACCGCGACGACGACGACGACGACGAAGCGGACGACGACGAAGCGGACGGGAGGGAGGAATGCTGTCGACGCTAACGCGTCTCGCGCGACGGGCCGTCGTCTCGCGACGCGTCGCGACGCGGTGCTGCGCGTCGGATGCTTTGAACGCGTCGAGGGCCGGTACCGAGGACGTCGACGGTGCGAGGAACGAACGCGGGGGCGGAGGGACGGCGTCGACATCCGGGGAAGGAGTGGGCGATGGTGTGAATCGCGGCGCAGTGGGTTCTCGACGGGATTACGTGCGCAGGATGCGAGCGGCGCTGAGGGTGAGTGACTTTGAGAGAGTGCGAGAGGAGTTTGAGGCGCTCACGAGAGCGCACGCGAGTCCAGGTCGCGCGGCGTGGAACGTGAGTGTGCTCGCGGCGGCGCGCGCGAGAGAGCCTGAAACTGCGCTGAATATTGTTGAATCGATGCTTGCCGAGAATGTGGCGCCAGACGTGAGCACACACGTGGCTATGATGACGGCGTTCGTCAGAGCGGGGAGGTACAAGGACGCGTTCAACTGGTTGAAAATGCACTTGTACGGCGTTCCAGGGGATAGTTTGGAGGATGAAGCGGCTGATCAGAAGCACGACTTAAGTCATATCATCGGAGACATGATTGATGGTGATCCAAGAAGAGCTTTGAGGCGATCGGTGAACAGTTTACTCTTCACCACCGCGATGAACGGTGCAGCCAAGGCTGGCGACCGCGCCATGGTTCAAGAGATCGAGACGATGATGTTTGAGTTTGATATTGCGCCGGGAGCGAACACCTTGCACTGCTTGATGAAGCTCGAACGAGTCGCTGGCACTAGTGCGTCAGTTGAGGCGGTTTGGAGTCAATCAAAAGTCAAAGCGAGAGCTCTGAAAGCTCATCAGGAAAGAGTCATCGCTCACGCTTTTCTGGGCAAGCAAAAGAGTGCGACCGCCGCGGAATCACGAGAGCTCGCGACACAGGCTCTCGGTGAAATGTACAACAGAGTAGGACGCCGCCGTTCGGATGAAGAGATGGAGAAGATGTCTCAAAACAAAAATTGGAAGACGCCACAAACGCGATGGACGGGCGCGCGTGGTTTAGAGGAGTACAGAAGAGGCTTAAGAGATGATGAGGAAATTTCTCTCGTCGGTGCACCAGAAGTTTTATTAGCCACGAATGCGGTGATGGATTCTTTCGCGGCAGTGGGTGATATTGCCAGTGTTACTGATTGGTTTATCAAAATGGAAGAGTTGAATGTCCTGCCAGATGTGCGCACGTTTAACGCTGTCCTGCGCGCTGAGTATCAGCACGCCAAGCGAGACCGTGAAGGTGTTGACATAGAAGATACCATGGCGCGATTTCAGGAAATTTTGGATGAGATGGAAGACAGAAAACTTGAGCCAACACGGTACACGTTTACACCTCTGCTGCTCGCACATGCGGAACACAACTCGTTGCCAGGAATGGCTGAGGTTCTGAAAATGATGCAAGAACGTGGACTCACTCTCGATACAGTCATGTATAATATTTTGATTGGCGCGTGTGCCCGAGCGGGTGATCTTGAAGCTGCGTTGAATGCGCGAGCCAGTATGGCGGCATCAGGCGTCCAAGCTGGACCAGATACGTTTGTGCCGCTCTTTTTAGTGTGCTCGAAACAAGCCGCTGAACTCGATTTGGAAAGCGTTGACGATTTCGGTAATGGTGAAGACTCTATCGGCCCTCTTTTGCAGCTCACGAGACAAGCATTGGATCGGATTGAGATAGATATGTTACAAAGCGACGTCGAGCACAACACTGCTTCTTTCACATCGCTCCTCAAGGCGAGAGGATCATTGGGGCAGTCGGATCTCGTCTTGGAGATGATTAAGGATCCTCCAGATGGAGTTCAGCTCGATGACATCGCCATGGGCGTCGGAGTTCTCGCGCTTGCGAAGCGCGAGCCGACAAAGGCGCTCGTTCTCGCCAACTCGCTCAACGAACTGACAGACTCATCGAGCGTTTGGTTGTTGAATTGTGTACTCGTCGCTTACACCCACCTTGGACAAATTAAAGCAGCCACCGAGCACGTTCAAAATTTTATCGAGAATGGTGGCGAGCCAAACGTTGAGACGTACAATACACTGTTTCGTTGCGCCTCGCTCAGCGGTGGTTTCGCAGAGTACGGCCCGATCATCATGAATGACATGTCCGCGAGGAAACTTGACCCAGACGCACGCACTGCCCAACATCTCGCCGCAATCATAGCCAACTCTACGGGAGATGACCGCGAGATGGCGGAATCGCTTCTGAAGAAATGCCCTAATCGTGGCGCAGGAGCGCACTCGCATCTTCTCGACGACGCTGGCGACTTGGATTTCACCATGGATTTCGACGAAGAGGACGACGACGACGATTTCATCATGTAATTATTTCAGCCATCACCTCATCTGACAACCCGCTCTCTTTCGGGAGGGTTCACACCTCGCACCATGCGCGCGTGTCGATCCTTGCACCACCTCCTTTTGTGTGACTTAAAAATACGAAGTTGCCCACTTGCACTTTTTAACAGTCGAAAAGATGGCAACCGCGACGTCGTCCGCACTTTGCGTCGCGCGCCGCAAGAGGAACGTCCACGGAGAGCCATGGGTCGGCTGAAGCGGCCTCCTACGGAGGTTGTCCGTCGTAGAACGAGTACGTTGACTCTTCCGCGTCGCGATGCGGTGACGAACAACACCACGAAGCTCCAGCTCCCGCGTTGGGTCTCGATGCCGAACGCTGCGGCTGCCTCCTGCATGGCCGTCGTGTTCACAAACCCGATGGATCGCGCGAAGACGTTGATGCAGCTTCCTGGAGCCGCGGGTGCGCGTTGGGGGTCGTCCATGCGCGAGGTCGTGACGAACATGGTGCGAAGAGAAGGAGCGTTGAGAGGACCCTACAGAGGGTTGCCGGTGGCCATGGTGCGAGAGAGCTCAAAGAACGTGTTTCGCATTGGATTATTCGCTCCTGTGTTGAGAGCCTTGCACGATGACGATGGAACCCCAGCGCCAGCGTGGAAAAGATTTATCGCTGGTTGTTTGTCCGGTGCCGTCGGCGCGGTATCGAGTAATCCGTTCGATCTCGTCAAGACTAGGATGCAAGTGCCGGCGAGCATGTGCGAATACAGCAACGGATTGCAAGCCATACGAAGCATCTGTGCGAATGAAGGTTGGAGAACTTTGTACAAGGGTGTCGGTGCATCCGTCGCGCGTGATATGCTAGGGTCGAGCGTGAATCTTACGGTGCAGTCCATCGCGAGCGAAGCGCTCGTGCGGAATATGATTCTCAGTCCAGGTTCGCCGGTGCTCGGCGCGCTGAGCGGCGTGTTGAGCGCGGCTGCATCAGTAGCGGTCATGCAACCCATCGACACGTCACGGGCGTACGTGTACCTGAAACCACATATTCACAAGGACACGATTAGAGCATTTAGATATATAGTCCTCAGAGAAGGGCCGTTAGCTCTGTACAAGGGCTCGCGCGCTCATTTCTTCCGCACGGCGCCGCATTACGCGGCTATGTTTGCTTTACTGGAAATGATCACCGGTGGAGAGCGCAAGGTTCTACTGCAAAGAAACAAGAATCTACTTGCCAACGTTCACATGTTCGACGCCCTTCCGAGCGAACGGAGAGCTAAGCTCGCCGGTCTCGTGAAGACGAGACACTTCAAAGCAGGCGAGTGCATTGTTGAAGCTGGCGAAGCCACTCCAGATGAGATGTACATCCTCACGCGAGGTTCTGTTAAGATTGATCAACAAAGCACGAAAAAGAAAGGGCGCAGTGGTGAGGAAGATGACAGTGATATCATTCACAGGGGTGGTTACTTTGGTGAGCCATACATGTTTGCCTCGAAGCCAAGTACTGAGACTGTCGTTGCAATGAATGACGTGACTCTCATGGCTGTACCACGTGTAGCTTACGAAGAATGCCGTTCTAGCGCCAATGGAGACGATTCTAGTTTATTCGTTGACAGATTCGACGAACCGACGAAGGAAATCGGCATGGCATGGCGTAAGTTACGTTATGAACGTACCCTTGCTAAAATTCCTGTTTTCGCTGATCTTGGCTCGTACGAACGCGCCATGGTCGTCAAACAAGCGAAACGTTTCACTTACCAGCCTGGTGAAAAGATTATTCGCCAAGGCGAAGTTGCAGACAAGTTCTACGTCGTATTGAAAGGTTCGGCGGTTTCCACCAAGGCCGATGCTGACATCGACCGAGCGGGTGAGAGCAGCAATCTCCCAGCCGCTCGCATCCTCCGCAACTTTGGACCCGGCGGATACTTCGGTGAATTAGCTCTTCTCACCGGTCAGCCTCGTCTGGCAACTGTGGTTGCGAACGAAACACTAGAAGTGCTTGCCATTGACCGAGACGTTCTCAAGTCGCTGCGCGCGACGCTCCCAACTCTGGAGGACGAAATCATTCGCAACCTTCGTCGTTTCGATCACATGGATTCGTTCACGACCATGTCCATAGCATAAACTCATATTATTGTTGTTTTTCCCTGCCAGCATCTCACAGCGTCATAGTCATGCAATATTCCATCTTGTATCCACCAGTCCAATCCATTCCAGACACACGCGACTTGAAAAGCTCCCAACAAACCCACAATTTTCCTCAGTCCACCACTCGCGCCATGGATGCGCGCTGGTTCGTCCGCGATGTCGCGGAACTGCGACTCTGGAGATGCATCGGCGTCGTCGCGTGGTCATCCATAGCTACCTTCGTCGTGGTAAGTCGCGCTTCGAGGTTTACGACGCGAAAGAAAGCCTCCCGTCGCGTTCCCCTGACGGTACCTTTTCAAAACTCGCAACGTTTACGCGATCATGCGCCGCGTACTGACGCTCACCGCTTCGACGAACCTTAGGCATTCGGCTTCTTTTCTTGTTTGGAGCTAACAAACGGCTTTTTCTTCGAAACGAGCTGGATATCGCGCGCGGCGAAGGCGTTCGCGTACGCATTGACGCAACTGCCAGCTGCCGCCGCAGTTTCTCTCTGTGTGAGACCGAGCTCTGCAGACTTCATACCGAACGGTGAGAAGGATGCTTGTGGAATTATGAAAGCCGAAAGGATTGGTGAAAGATTCGCGACAGCCATGATGCGTGAAGGCGTGATGATCGGCGCACTCGGAGGCGCGTTTGCGTGCTCCGGAGGTTTGGCGTGCTCGCTCGTCGCGCGAGTGACTAGGCGCGACACTCTCGTGGGTTGGCTTGCGGTGAATGAGCTCGATCCGGCATTTGCTGGGCAGTTTGGTTGCGTCGCTGGTGTGTTGACCGTCATTTTTATGTGGTTCACCGATGGATTAGTTGTACCGTTTGCGCCGATTCAACGTCCACGCGGTTTGCGACTCAAACGTGGTATCTTACCGTGCGTTCGCGTCGGTCTCAGACGCTCAATATATGCATGCGTTGCGAATATCATCGCTGTATTGTTATCGCGTCGATTCATCATCAAGTTGACCGCTGAATCATCTCGAGGCTTGTTGTTTGGGTCACTATCATGTTGGGCCGCCGGTGCGCTCGTTAGCACATCTTGGGCGTTGGCCATCTTTTGCGCCGGAATAGTGCACACAGAGCGCTACAAATTCAGACCTCAAAGTCTTACCCAGGGTCCAAAGGTTGCGAGCGAGCCGCTTATGGCGGGCTTGAACCATTTTGAGGTGCCTTTCGTTCAACATTTGGCGTACTTGGACTTGTGCGTCGTGGCAGAAAGCGGTGGCAGAGGACGACGTCGACTCGTATATGGCGATACACCGGATGCACCATGGGCTATCGCTATTTCTAATGCGCTCGCACCCTTGGCGTCAATCGCGCGGTCCGTAAACAAAGCGATGGATCGCACCATGTTGGCCGCACTGCGTGACGCTGATGCGAGCGCTGCGCAGCGGATTAGCGAAAAGTACGTGCAGATGAACACTCCAAAGCCGAAATTCCGTCATGAAAGCGCACAAACACAGCAAGCATGGAACGCGCTACGTCAAAGCGAGGTTCTTTCTGTCGATGTAGCAGCCAGAGAGTTGTCCACGGTGGTGAAGTCTTATGGGCAGTTGGCGATTTGGGGCGCGAGGGCGGCGGCAGCACTTGCTGTCGCGGCGAGACGTGAAGATGTGAGAGAAAATGCGAAGCAAATCAAGCCAACGATGAGTGCAATCGTGAGAACACTACTCACCGTCCTTTTGGCGGTCCGGACAATCATAGAGCAAGGTTCGCCCCCCGTTCGTGTGTCCACAGGATTCACATCAAGTGATTTAGCGAGCACAGAAAAGGCGAATTCACTTGTTGCGAAGAGGAACAGAATCATCAACAATGTCCTATACTTTTTAGGCATCACCGCAACGAATAGAAACGATGCCAACGGCGCTGTGACTCCCGCTTTCACTCCAGCGGTGCAGACGGCGCGAAGAATTTCTGACTCAGTCGAAATGGCTCTTGGCTCAATAGTTTCTGAATACGGTGAGGAAGTCAAAGCTATGCTTCGAGAGTCGGAGCAGTATGGACCACCCGAGTTTGGTACTCCGAATGAACTCTTTGACGCCCTAGAGATGATTACTCGCGACCTAGCTTAGGTTCTCGGATACAAGCCGCGAACAAACACAGAAATAGATTCCTTGTTTAAGTAAACAGACAAACCACAACGAACCGATTGCCTTCAGACGTCGGTGCGAACGCCGGTGGAATCGCCCGCGCGCTACTACCACCGAACGCGCTTTTCTCACCGTTCTACCGGCTCGTGCAAGCATAGAAGGCACATGTTCACCAGTTCCTCGTCGCTAGTCGGCCGCCAGCACGCAGCGTTTCGCTTTTTGTGTAAACGCGCCGCCAGGCCTTACTCTCGCAGATGCTATCATGTTACCGCGCCGACGGCACGATTGGACGTCAAGTGCCGTCCGGCGTCTTACACGCAAGAGCTTGAAGAGAAGATTGCGATCGCGCGCGCGCACTTCGATGGCATCACAAATTTACCCGCGACCACAGAGAAGTTTGAGAGCACCCGACAGGAGTTTCGGATGCGCGCCGAGTTCAAGGTTTGGCACGAGGGTGAGAGAAGTTATTATGCGATGTGTGACTCTGATCGTCCGAAGGAACCGGTCGAGATTGTGGACTTTCCGATGGCGAGCACACGTATTCGGGAGCTGATGCCGCAACTACTGCAAGAGGTGACGTCCACAGATGTTCTGCGACGAAAACTTTTTCAAGCAAATTTTCTCACGACGACGACCGGCGATGCAGTTGTGAGCCTTTTATATCATCGACCTCTCGATGAAGCTTGGGAACGCGAAGCGGAAGCAATGCGCTCGCGCTTAGGCATTGATGTGATTGGACGTGCTCGCAAGCAAAAGTTAGTTTTAGGAAAGGATTTCGTGACCGAACGCGTGGAAGTGGACGGTATGGAGCTTAGTTACAAGCAATTGGAAGGCTCTTTCACGCAACCCAATGCGGTTATTGCGGCCCAGATGCTTACATGGGCGCGCTCAGCAGCACTTTACGAATCACCGAATGGTCCAATGAGCGTAACACAGTCGAATCGAGATTTCTTGGAATTATATTGCGGTAATGGCCACTTCACGATCGCTCTGGCGCCGCTGTACCGCAAGTGTTTGGCAACAGAGATTTCAAAGAGCTCTGTCGCGGCTGCTCACGTGAACATGGCGGCAAACGGTGTTGATAATGTCGTCACAGCGCGACTTTCCGCAGAAGAGCTGGCCGACGCGCTTGATGGTGGTAGAGAGTACACGCGTTTGAAGGATATCGATTTGTCATCGTACGATTTAAGTACGATTCTTGTCGACCCACCTCGTGCTGGGATGGGCAGGGATGTGAGCAAGTTTTGCACTCGCTTTGAGCGCATCATATACATTTCGTGCAACCCCAAAACTCTCGCCCAAGACTGTGAAATTCTTCGAGAAACGCACGAAATCATGCGATTCGCCGTCTTCGATCAGTTTCCGTACACTCCGCACTTAGAGTGCGGGGCGTTGTTAGTTAGAAAAGCGTAGTCAGACGGAGAGCGCTCCGTTGTTTGAATCTATCTACCGGTAGTGTTACAAAAAAATCAATGATGCGTTCAATGCGCACCCATCCCGTTGTCTAATGGTGGTATGGCTCACCGCGAAGGATGGTGTGCGCACGATAAATCGCTTCCACTAAGACAAGTCTAGCAACCTGGTGATTGAGAACCATCTTGGACAAACGAACGCTTGCGTTCGCCCTCTCTACCACTTGCGGACCATGACCGAATGGGCCTCCCAGGACAAAAACGCCACGTTCGTAACCTTCATCCCCGATTCGCGCCACCAGATCCGCCATGTCTTCGCTTGAAACATCCTTACCTCTCTCGTCCATTAAAATGACAAAGTCGCGAGCACCGATCGTCTTCATCACTCGCTCTCCCTCGTGCTCCCGCTGTGCGTCGTTGTCCTTCACGTTTTTTGGATTTTGCTTCACATTCACCTCTTCAAACGGCGCGTACCTGGTACATCTCTTCGCGTACTCGCCCACAGCGCCGTCTATAGACGCCCCGCCACCCTTACTCACTGTCACCACGCTCAGCGGGACGTAACGAACCGCTCGCGCGCCGGAACCGCTCGTAGTTTCGCCGCCGCCCTTCTTTGAAGAAGCCTTGCTCACGGTCAGAGTCGAGGCGACACCGCGTCTGCAACCCGGTTGAACCGCCTGTCGACGACGGAGCAAGTGCGTCTCCGCACAATGCGCCGGCACGCGCCGGCACAGCGTCCGCAACATCGTCCGCGCGGCGCGCAGCGCTGTGAGGACCGTGAGAAGTGCTGCCGCCTCTTGCGTCGACTCGTTTTAAAACACGGTGGACAGCCAGGAAAACGCTGGCGAATCTTCAAACTACGACGCGTCGACGCGAAGTATTTCGATCGAAAATGCCGCCCAAGACGAAGGAAAACGTATCTTCCGACGATGCGACGCCGAAAACCGGGGCTTTGGACGGACCGTCGAAGAAGAAGGTGAAGACGACGGCGAATAACGAACCGCTCATGCAAACGGAAATCGAACGCCTTTACTCGACGAACGGCGCCGGTGCGGGGTCAAACTTCAAGGCGATCTCTTGGAACATTGCCGGCATGCGAAGTTTCTACGAGAAGAACATCTCCAGTTTGGAAGCGTTGATCGAGACGGAGTCACCGGACGTTTTGATTCTGCAAGAGCACAAACTGCAAGAGGGCAACGTTGCGGATTTCACGGCAAAGTTGAAGAACAAGTTCCCGCAGTACGTCACCGTGCGATTTGCCGTGAGCACGGCGAAGAAGGGTTACTCCGGGGTTGTCGCTCTGTGTAAAGCGACGGAGAAAAAAGCGGCGGGTGAGAAGCAACAGGTATCTTTGGATGCCATGTTGGGCGGCGCCAAGTCTCCAGCGAAATCCAATCGGTACGCCGGCCCGAAACTGCTTTCAATATCGGAAGGATTGGGGTCTCGCGGTTACACAGACGAAGGGCGGAGTCTGACGCTTGAGTACGACAACTTTTACGTCGTGACTGCGTACGTGCCGAACAGTGGACAAGATCTCAAGCGTTTGGACTACCGAATCGGCAACTGGGAGAAAGATATGCGCGCACATCTGGCTGAATTGGATGCGAAAAAGCCTGTGATTTACTTGGGTGATTTGAATGTTGCGCATTTAGACGAGGATATTTGGAATGTTGGGGCGGCACACATTAAGAAGAGCGCGGGAACGACTCCTCAAGAGCGCAAGGCTTTCGGCGTCATGCTTGAGGAAAACAATTTGCACGACGCATTTAGATTTCTTCACAAAGACGTGAAGGGGTGGTTCTCTTATTGGAGCGTTCGTGCTGGAAATAGACCTTACAACAAGGGCTTGCGACTAGATTATACTCTCGCATCGAAACGCATGTTTGATGCAACATCTGACGTCAGCATTGCGGATTCGTTCATCTTGGATAAAATTACCGGCTCTGACCATGCTCCGGTGGGTATTACTTTGACATTGTGATTTCTATTCAAATGCTGTTACAATAATCCCGCGGTGTTCGTCGACTTGGCATTTGCTCGTCTTTTTCTCATGTATTCGCGCTGATATTTCCTAGTGTTTTCAACTTGCCTCATCCGTTCGTTGCGCACAGCCGTCAGCAGAGACGAATCTATCTCCTCGCCTCTCGCAACCGCAGCCTCTAGCTCTCGCAGCTGTCGAGCTGTACCACTACCTCTAATGACAGTACTTCGTTGCCGCTTTGCCGTGCGTTTCGAATTGGTCTTCGCCTTGGACAACTTGTTTCGAAACTCTGAAATTGTATGTTGATTGAGCAATTCGCGCAGCCGCTCGTCTGAGATGTTCTCATCGTTTTCGGCATCTTCCAACGCCTGATCGAGACGCTTGCGCGCGTTTCTCCGCGAAAAGTCTATTTTGCTCGTAGTCTTTGCCAGTATAATTTCGTCTTCATGGACATCATCGATAGAGTTGCGACGTCTCTTTGTGCGACCTTTCGCCTTGTACAAACCTTGACGCTCTTCGCATCGCTCAATCACTCCGGCCATAAGTTCATCATAGTCGATGCGCTCCTTGTGTTGACGTAGACGAGCCGTGATCACGTTTCTGAACTCGTAGGTGTCACGCATTCCAGCGAATAGAACTTTGGAAACAACGAATTTCGCTCGCCATAGTATCACCGAGCTCTTTTGAAATCGCCGCAACCTCGTCTTGTGCTCATTGAACATCACTTGAATCCACCAGTCACGTTCTTTGAAGACGTCTCTCACCGTTTCTGGATCTAGCGCCGATTCATATTGCGAAGCGGCAGCATCGAAGTCGAAATCGCCGATGAGCTCGTCCTCGACTTCTGAATCCGAGTCACTTGAAGATGAATCGTCATCTTTTGACGAGCGCCTTGAGCTGGAGGCGTTTCGCATACTGGTCGACCGAGTACGCGATTCACTCTGATTTTCTCTGCTAGTGTTTCTACTACTCGATGGTGATCGTTTCGATGCATGAGATTGTCGCACCGGCAATGAACCAAGTCCCCGCAACCCGGTCAGCATAGTGGCTAACATTACCCAAGCCCAGCTGTTAGTTGGGTCAACATCAATGCAAGTCGCCACCGCATCCAGCAAATCCAACTTGATTCTATCAATACTAGAAGATTTGACTAACGATGCATACATCTTGAGCGGTCGCATGCCGGTCGGGTCGACTCTGAGAGCTGCTGAACATGCATTGATGAGTTCACTTTCCTCAATTTTGCGAAAACTGCTCAAATGCGTATGCATGAGCAATTCGGCAAAAGCTGCGTTAGCGTCGGCATCGTCCGGATTTTTCATTAGACATGAAAGTATTGAATCACGCGCTTTTATAAACTTGCCTTGAAACACGTGTATTTGCGCTTGAGCTATAGCACACATCGCGTCGCCTTCATTGTGTTGGCTGGCATCTTGTAAAAGGCGTAGCGCATCCTTTGCATATTTCACAGCCATGGCGTCTTGCGCGTGAACCATACTCCTCGCACCGCTACTCTTGGGTGGGAATTCAGGGAGTGTAGCGTTTGCGACTCTCGTGGAGTTCGATTTGGAGACGGCACGCATGCGACGAATCCACTGTAAATGTTGACAGAGCGCAAGCATCTTCTTCCTCGCCGGCCCGCCGCTGAAATGACGCCCTCCACGGGGTCGATCTCGGACTGCGTTTGACTTTTTTGTGTGAAGCAGAGCAATCGCACCGTCAATATCGCTCTCTTGCACGAGTAGCCTCGCCGCTTGCTCTATCAAATCCCTCTCTTGACGCTCGCTTGCTGCACCGCTCTCTTCTTGAATCTTCTCCTTGATTCGCGTCAGGTCCATCTCTACCCCGAATCCGCGAGAAGTGCTCGCAGAAGCACCAGCGCTGAGCGCTTCCAGAGCACTATACAAGGCTTCTCGACCTATCGAACTCGCTTCATCGACGTTTTCCGTGCTCTCTCCTCGCCGTGTGTGTAGTGCAGAGTCGCTTCGCCGCGATTCACTCCAGTCAGCCTCGAGCAGCTTTCCATGGGACCAGCGAAGCAGAGTCGCGGTGGTGAGCGCCGCTAACGCGAAATCTCTTCTTCCGTCTGCTTCACGCATGACGGACGCCAGACATCGCGCCAGAGAGAGGTAGTTTTGCGAGAAGTCTAACGCCGTCTCGGGAGTTTTGTACTCGTTAAAAGCGAACGCTCTTGGAAGCCGTTTCTTCGCCTCTGCGTACGTCGACGCGCCGCTGAGATGCGTCGCGAGCGACGCCGAGTCTTCACGATATCGTGCAAACATTTAAACGTACACTCTCGCGTCGTCGCGCGTCATGTCGTTCGAGAGGCCCACACTGAGGTTGACTGGCTACAAAGTTTTACGTTTCTGTTACAAAATCACTGCACGACTCAATCATCCCTGAACAAATCGTCGAGTTCCCCACCCTTCAGAGCGTTCATGCTCTTGTGTGCCTTGCGAGCTTGCTTCTTTTGAACCTTGCGCTGGTACTTCTCGACGTCACGCTTTTTGTTTTCAGCTCGGCGTTCGTTTGGAGACACAAAGGTTTCGTCTTCAAATAAAACAGCCCCACCGAAAGCGCCAGCAAAAATCTTAATCGGATGCAAGCACAAGCGCGGACCAGCTTCGCTGAGCGTGAGACCTTGCGCCTTGACTTCCTTACCCACGGGATGCACGACTTGGTAGTTTCTAAACCACACTCTGCCGTCCTCCCAGTAAAAGCACATTTGATGGTCGTAAAACGGCTTCGACTTGAAGTGCTTGTAAGGCGTCGAAAACGTCTGAATCAAAGCCTCCTTGATCAATTTCCTATGAGGTTCCTCGTCAAACGCGGGAGCAAAGTGCAAAGACGGCCGGCTAAACTTGAGATGATTCCCCGTCATCTTCAACTCGGCCATCGTGTGCACGTTTTCCACGTGAAACTTAATAGACGGCCCACTCGGCGTCTTCGCCAACCACATGTAACAATCCTGTTTCTTCCTACACTCAAAAAACAACGCCGTGGAACACCCTCGCAAATCCGCCGCCTCGACGACAACCTGCCTCTCGTTCTTCGTGTCCAACTTTGCATCCTTCTTTGCGTTTGGCAACAACGTCATCAGGTCCAGCATCAAGTGTCTATACCTCGACGTCGTTCCTCGGCTCGCCAACACCAAGGTTCGTTCCGTTTTATTCACAAACGTCGCATCTTTGACGTGCGACGCTTTCCCCGCCGGGACGTACCCCGTTCCCGGGACGGTCGCGCGGCGTCTTTCCGCCATGAATGCTTCGTCCGCGCCCTCATCCTCAGAGTCACTCGCGACATCCCCGAGCGTCGCTGACGCCGGTCGCACCGCCGCCGCGCCGAGTTCGGCTTCCCGGCGTTCGATGCGTTTCTTTCTATTCTTCATCTTCAATCCACGGGGGTGGGGTCGTCTCGCGTCTGCGTGCTCGCGCGGGTCCGTTCGAGCGCGCCTTACACTGATGCGCGCCGCCGCCGCCACGATTGACGAGGACGCTTTTTGGCACACAGACAGAGCTGGTTCGGTTTATTCAAACTAATCGAGAATATGTGTACTACACGCGCTTTGCGTCTCTATCGTGCATGGCTAATCTAATGGAAACGACTATGAATTATAGATATCTACGGTCTTCCGTGTCGTCGTCGTCGTCGTCGTCGTCGTCGTCGTCGTCGTCGTCGTCCGCGGCGTCGTCGGACGTTGGACGGACGAGCCGTCGGTTGGACGAATCGTCAACAGACGCGGATACCGACGAAGAGAGAGGGAATCCTGCGGTGATGGTGGATGCGTTCCACTGTGCGTCTTCATCATCGACGACGCGGCCGAGGATGGGTTTTATCGCAATGAGTGGGATGAGCGCCTTGAACGCGGCGACGAGGAGGAGAAATGTGGGTAAGGCGTTCCAGGAACGACTGGCGGCGTCAGAGCTCGTCGGAGCTCCGAGGTTCATGGCTTTAGTCGTTCCGGCGGCGAGACCGGCGGCGACAAGGGCGCCGATATCGCTCGCGAGAATAATTGTGGCGAATCCAACCGCCTCGATGTCGCGTGGGGCGACCATGGCGGCGAGGGTGACGATTGGCATGTAGCCGACGCGCAAGCCAAACGTGGAGATTGCATCCGTCAAGGCGAGGGAAGCCACCGCGCCACCGCCGCGACTGGGCGGCCACCACACGATGAAGAGCCTACACAACCCGAAAATGGCGTCGCAAGCGGCTGCCAACACAAATATCAACCATGTCGGCGCGTTCGTCAGACGCTCCTTGATGGACGTCAACGCATGGTTGCACTGAAACCGAAACCATCGCCGAGACGAATCGCCGCTCAATATCCATCCAAACACTATGGGCGCCAGAAGCGCGCCGAGAGACGAAAACAAGGAGACGACGCTAAACCCCCAGTTCGGGACGATGTTCTCAAACGTCGAGTACACGTACGCACCGTACGTATCCAAGGCTGTTGGCGCGATTCTGTACACGAAGACGGCGACCAAACATCGAGCGTACGTCGGAGTCGCCAACGGAGCGTACGTCTCCCACAACCAAGACGCGCACGCCGAAAAGGAAAACGACGCGCGCGCATCACTATGAAACGCGCCGTCCTCGTCACCATCACTCTTCTCAACCGCTTCCGCCGCAACATTGCGGGAATCGTCCTCGTCAACTCGCAGGACAAACCACGCGCACACCGCCGAACACGCAAACCACCCCGCACACGCCAACATCCCAACCCTCGCGCTCGCCATCGCGAGCGTCACCGCGCTCACAAACTCCCCACACAACGAACCAAACGTCCGCGATCCCATCGCCAAGCTCTGCGTCGCCACCGCATCCTTCCTCTCTCTACCCGCGCGTTCCACCACGTACCCATCCGTAGCCGCGTACGCATACGACGTCCCCGCGCTCGCCAACATCCCCCACGCGTACGCCATGCCTTCCGATCGACACGTCGCCGTCCCCACGCTCGCCACACTCGCCATCACGCACCCTATCGCCGCGTGCATCGCCCGGCGTCGGCCGCGTCGGCCGCGTCGGCATCGCTGCGTTTTGTCGCTCGCCCACGCCCACGCCGGTTTCAACGCCGACACCGCGAACGCGCTCGCGTAATACCCATTCAACGCCTCGGGCCGTTCCGAAAACTTCAACTCCCTCGTCAACACGCTCATCGTCGCCGTCATCCCGCTCGCCACGCTCATCGTCACCATCGCGTACGTCAGCGTCGCTCTCCACAGCGGCCCCATGTCGACGTTCATGACCGACCACCACCACCAACCCCCCGTTGACGACGACGACGAGGAGGGACGAATATTTTTCACAAAAATAAATTTCTCTTCATCCACCGCCCCCGGTTCCGTCCGCGTCGCCCGTTCGCGTCGGCGTCAACCTTTGGCGTCGGTCGGTCGGTCGCGTCTGTCGCGTCTTCACACAACCACTGGACGCCTCGCCCAAAAATAACGCACGCGTCGACTGCACGTCCCGCGTCACACGTCGACGCGACGACGAGACGAGACGACGAGACGAGACGATAATTTTTCTCGCTCATGGACGACGCGTTGGGTCCCCGCGACCCGGCTTTCGTGCGGGTGAAAATCCGCGCCCATCCGCGCGGGGAGCACTACGTGCGCGTGCCCAGAACGGTGCGTGAAGAAGATGGAAGAAGATGCCGAACACCTCGCGAGATGAGAGAGACGACGGATGACGACGACGGATGACGACGAACGACGACGAATGACGAATGACTGACTGAGACGACGGACGGATGTGTTTTTCAAAACCGACAGGCGACGACGCCGATGGTGAAGGCGGAGATCGAGCGCGCGTCCGGGGTGCCGGTGCACGCGCAGAGACTGCTGTGCCGAGGGCGGGTGCTGTGCGACGAGACGAACATGGAGCGGGCGAGGGTGGAGGATGGGGACACTTTGCTCATGGTGCAAAGCGCGCCGCCGGCGGCGAACGGCGAGGACGGACGCGACGACGCGCGTGAGGCGTTGAGAGATGACCCGCACGCGCCGGAAAACGTAGAAAATAGAATGCGCGGGATGATGGGGTTTCCTCCGCCTGGCGCGGGAACCGGCGTTGGTTCGGGGATGGGGACGATTGGGGACTTGTCGCGGATGATTGCGACGATGTTGGCGGCGGCGCCGTTTTCAACCGGGGGCGCGGGCGGAGCCGGGGGGGACGGTGGGGCTGGGGATGGAACGCAAAACGGTGGGGCGGTGACGTTGGAGTTTGCGATTGGAACGCCAATGATGGGGATTCCTGGGGCTGGGGTGACTTCGCAACCGGTGGTGAGGGCGACGGAGGGTGGTCAAAGATTTCGCAGAGCGGGAGGCGACGGGGCGGCGGAGTTGGAAGCGACGGGGCGGACGGATGAGGTTTTGAGACGATACTTGGATAACTTGCGGTCGATGTTGGAGCGCGTGAGAGAGAGTGAGCCGCAGATGCCACCGGAGGATGCGGGAACGCAGGAAGCGGCGACGGCCGCGGGCGAAACGTCGGCAAACCGAGCCCAGGAAGGAGGAGCGCTTCACTACGGCGTGCAGTGCGACGCGTGCGAGGTGAGTCCTCTGCGTGGTGCGCGGTATAAGAGTGTCGCTCACGACGATTACGATTTATGCGCCACGTGTTTCGCCGCCGGTAGGGGCAAGGAGTGCGGACCTTTTACTCGTCTCGATCTTCCACTACCCGCCGGGTTACCGCCAGTTGTCATCAATCCTGAAGCTGACACTGCGCGAGAAGGGCGACGGACGCCGAGAGAAGACAGTGAGGTTGAACTTTCTAACCTCAGTGTGATGATTAACACGGCGTCCGAGTTGGCGCGCGAAGCGACACCTCTGATGGCGAATGTTGCGGAGAGATTTTCGGCGCAGAGCAGACAAAACACGGTGGAGACGCAAGCGCAAAGTCTGCAGGTTGCCGCCTTGATGCACTCAATCGGTGCGCTGTGGTGCGAGCTCGCGCGATCCATCGCTGTCATTCCCCCGCCTCCAGACGCGATGACTCCGGAAGGGGCTGCCGTCGCAGGCGATGACATGAACGCGACGAGAAGTTTGTTTAGCTATCCCTCCCTGGCGTACATTTCTTCAAGCGGCGAGTTTGCGCACACGCGCCCTCCGGGCATGCCATTGCACGAGAACGGTCAACAACGAGGTCAGCAAGCCCCCAGGCCGACGAACATGATGCGCATCAGGACTGTCAACGGTCCAGAGTTTGAGGGCATTGAAGCTCTTCCTCCAGAATTGCAAGCGTACCTTCGGCAACAGGCGCAAGCCGCTGAGACGCAAGCCAACGCCTCCGTGTCGACCGCCACTACAACAGGTAACGACGCGGCCCAGCATCCAGCCAACGCGCAACGCACACAGTCGACCGAAAACGGAAACAGAAGCGGAACTCAGAACCGCGTACTCAGTAGGTGGCTCGGCAACATTATGAGAGTCATTCCCGGTCCGAGTTTTGTCGCGACGACGCAGCCGCCAAACGCTTTGCGAACCGCACCGGCGTCCAACACCGCGACGCAGACGAATCCAAGAAATAGCACCGCCGCACAAAGAGTAGACATGGTTCGCGACCTCGTGTCGCAGGTCATCGGCTCACCGACGTCTCACAATGCCAATCAGGCTGCAACGACGCAGAGCGATGCGACGCAGAGCGACGCAGGAAACGCCGCGCCAGCGGCGCCGGTGGAGCGCACTCAAACGACCCAGGCTGCGAGCGGGGAGGCTTCGCGAAGACGAGCGCTGGCGCAGAGCAATGTCGCCGCGAACACACCACCGACTCGTAGTCGCGCGAGAAACGAACCGACTGATGAAGAAGCGAACGACCGAGCGGCCAAGGCATCCAACACCGGAAACGGCATGTCACCCGCCGCGAGCGCCGCGCGCCGCACCGCGAACGCCTCTGGCTCGCAAGGAACTTCTCGCGCTATTGAAAAGGAAAACGATGGAGACGACATGAAGGAATAGAATGATTTACAATCGATTTGCTCGAATTCAGCTGTACATGTAATGATTTAACTAAAACACTCTTCTGCGCGCGCGAAGAGTCGCGAGAGCTAACGCACCGACTGCGGCGCCTCCTAAGTGACCAGCGTGCGCGACCCCTGATCCTTGACCGTTTTGAATGCCTGCCAAGTCTCGCAGCAAGAAGAGACCACCGAGTAAAATACTCGGCACCGGAAGGATGGCGTACAGGTAAATCGTCCTAAGCGGGTAGAGCAAAACTTCAAACGCAACGATGGCGTTCACGGCACCGCTCGCACCCAACGCACTCGGAGTGAAGTAATACCCGCGTCTCGCACCTTGATCTTCCACGAAGTCGCTAAAAGCTCGCTCCATGCGATCGAAAAAGTTACCTCTATCATCCCGGTACCTTCGTCGACGTCGTTCGCGTTGCCGGCGACACCACAAGACGTGCGCCGCGCTCGCACCCACCCCACCGACGCAGTACAGCGTCAACAGGTACCTCCCACCGAAACGATCCGCTACCGACTTCCCAAAGAAATAAAGCGCCACCATGTTGACACCTAAATGCGCCATGTCAAAGTGGCTAAACGCCGACGTCAACATGGTGTGATACCGCCCAGACGCTATGGACTCCTCAGACACCATGAAATTCTTCCGCATGAACCGCTCGTCCCCTTGCGTGGCCCAAAGATAATACACCCCACCATTCGCGGCAATTAGTCCCCACAACGCGCGATCACCCTCGCTCCAGTACCCACCATGACTGCTGCCAAAACCAAACTGACTGCCGAAAGACGAAGGAGGAGGCGGTCTGTACCCGCGTCTGTGCGTCGCCTCTCGCGCGGAAATGAATCCGGACGACGAAGACGCAGACGACGCGCGCGACACCAGAACGCTCTGCATCCACGTTTTCGACGACGACGAAGACACGCCGAACCGACGCGCGCGAGAAACGTGTTCGACGACGCCCCAAGATGAAGTTGTCGCTGAGGTTGCTGTTACGCTGAACGCAGACCCCGCGCGCGTCCATTCCCCGAAAGCTCGCGTCAGCTCACGAACCGCACGAGTTGCACGCATCGCGGTCGTCGCCATCGTCGCCGTCGCGGCACGCTCGAATTGCCGTGCACTGAAGTGTTGTTTGTTTGACTCTCGTCGTTTGGTTTGAGATGTTACAAGTGAGACTAGTTGAAAGCGTCCGCGCGTCGTCGATCGCGCGAGTGTACATGCGACGGGCATCTTCACCCCGAGACTACCAAAACTTCTTTTGCGGTCGACCGTACCGCTCATCGTTCGAGTCCTATGGCGCGCCGCGGGCAAAAGTCGAATCGAATCGTTCGAGGTCAGTATTCACGAACCCTCGCGCCCACGCGCTTTCGGTCGACGTCGTCAACCGAACGACAAGCAAAGAAAAGAAGAAGAGAGCGCCGACGGAATGGAAAAAAGCGAGAACGCGCGCCGCACGCATCATCCTCGTCGTCTAGAAGCACTTACGAAATCCTTCACCGCCCCGCGATAAATCATCGTCGGCACGAAGATTCCAAAAACCGCAAACGCCCCGATCGTTCTCGGCGTCAACCGAAACCGACGCTCGATGAGTTCCCGCGCGAGTCCGTTGGACTCGATGAACGCGTTTTGTTTCACCCCCGTCGGGTCGTTTCCCGCCATCGTCGTTCGAACGAGCGTTCGTCCGAGCGTCGTCGACTGCAGTCAGTCAGTGTCTCAGTCTGGGAGCGCTCTCGGACGTTTCCGAGAAGAGTTTTCTCGGAAACATCCGAGAAATCCGCGCGCAATGCAGTTTGAGACGCGCGAGTCGTTGACGCCGCCGACGACGACGACGACGGATGCGCGTTCGAGCGAGACGAACGGACGAGGATAATAGCTCTTCGAACACAACGACGCGTATCGAGTGCGAGGGGACGTGGACGGTCGGGCAACTTCGAGAGGCGGTCGAGCGCGCGCTGTTTGGGAAGGAGACTGCGCTAGGTGAACGAGGGTGGACGTTCGTGTCGTTGAACGGGAAGGAGGACGTGGCGGAGGGCGCCGAGGGTGGGGACGAAGCACGTTTGGTTGAGTGTGGGGTGTCATCGGGGGATTTGTTGCGGTGTGCGTGGAGGAGAAATACAGGGAACGACGAAGACGCGACAAAGACGAAGACGAAGACTATTACAGAGAAAAGTTCGGTAGACATGAGGAAAGGTTCGATAGACGACGGCATCGCAGACGATACGATGGAAGTGGATGCAAGAGCGGGTTTGGATGGGGATGTCGAAGATGCGTTGCCGCGAACGATGCGAGAGACGCTTCGAGAGTGGTCTGGGGCGCTGACGGCGGGAGAGTTGGCGTTTTTGGCAATTCACGCGTTGATGCTCGACATGGGCGCGAAGACGATCGGGAACATCGAACTGCGGGATGGCTTGGCTCGTCGTGGATGTTACTCGGCAAAATACCGGGTTTGTATCGCCGGTACGGACGAGGAGGCGACGTGCACGGTGCGTGCGCAACCGGTGGAGGACCAACTGTCGGTTTTCGGAGCCTTGGAGGCGGACGCGGCATTAGCTTTCGCGGCCCTCGTGCGGGTGAGCGATTACGTCGCGCTGAGCGATGCGGCTTCAATCACTCTGGAGGGATGTCGCGCTCTGTGGGATAAGGTGCGAGAAGGCATGGCGTCGAAATTGTTTTCAGCAGTCAATGCGCAACTCGCGGGAATCCTCTCGGCGGGAAGTCTCATGTCGCTTCCAGCCGAGGTGAAGTGGATGGTTGCCGAACGAATGGATGCGTACGGATTGTCAAATTGTGCGTGTACGTGCAGAGAGCTTCGCAAAGTTTGCTCAGACCAGCGGCTGTGGACCGCGCTGCTACGGCAAGACTTTGGAATTGACACCGCCGATCAAGTCAACGCACAAAAGCTTTACAATACGCATGCTGTTAGGCGCTCCATGGAGCGCGAGGCGCAGCTCAGGGCGGAATCTTACCATCCCATGCCGGGACGATTACCTCGCCACGGCTTGCATCCAAATCCGGACCGCGACATCTATCCCGGATTGCCTGGCCACGTGCCGGGCATCATTGGCGGCGACTACGATTTGTGGCCGGGAGGATTGAACCCAAACCCGAGACCGAGACCGGTTCCAGGATTCGGTGGCGGTGGTTTGGGTGCGCCGACGCCGCGCGGTGGATGGCCGGGGGGTGGACCGCCTTTTCCGCCGCAACCTGGTGGATTGCCGTACAATCCAGATCCCGACGCAGATTTGAGATACCCGCCGGACATGCCAAATCGAGGACGAGGTGGCAGATTACCTAGCATGCCTCCGAATCCCGGTTACGACGGTCGCCCGCGACCACCGCCCGATTTCTTTTAGCTCGCGTTTAGAAATGAACGAGACGGAACGAATCTATTGAGAAAACTCCTTCTTTCATTGTACAAGAGTGTAAAAACAATGTTCGCGCGCTTCATCAAAAAGTCAAAGTTTCCCCTCCTCGCGTGCTCGAATGATTTCATCCGCCCGGCGATACCTCGTCTCGCGCCGCACCCTCGAAATGAGCGTCTCCACTCGCGCGAGCTGCGCCTTCTCGCCCGCGATGGACTTTTCAATCTGTGCGAGCGCCACCGAGAGTTGCCTCAACTGCGACTGGCTCGTTCGCTTCACTTCGAGCAAGTGACGCTCCATCAAATCTGTAAACTCCGGATCTGCAATTGCCGGTGCGTTCGACTTGGCGATGACCGTCTCCACAGTCGCCGGCATTGACACCGCCGTGGGCGTTGTCGGAACGGACTTCAAAGCGACATCCGGCGCCAAGGCGCTCGGCGGTACCGCCTTCCCAGCCCGCTGCGCCCGCACCCGCTCCATAATCTCTTCTACCTCGGCGTTAATTTTTGCCGTTTCTTCTTTTTTCGACTCGGCAATCCTCCCTTGCGCGTCCTCAAACGCCGCTCTGAACGCGTCGCTAAAAAACGGCGACGCGTTCGCCGCCTCCACCAACGCCTCCGGACTCTCCGGATCCCCGCGCACCTTGGCCGTCCTCGGCGCGCCCACCGCCCCACCCTCGTCCTCAAACTCCTCGAACGCGTCCGCGAGCTCATCCATCAGCGCCCCGAATCCTCGTCCGCGTCCGCGTCGGTGTCCTCTTTCTCCGAGCGGGTGCCTTTCGCGCGCTTTTTTACCACTCACCCTCAACCGTCGCCCGGTCGTCGACGTCCGAGTCCGTGCGCGCATCGCCGACGCCACGGACGACGAAACTGACGTCATCGCGCTCGCGCCTCCTTCTCGCAAAAAATCCCCAATCCGTCGCGACGCGAACGAGCGCGCGACGCGGGGCGTCGAGGTGTGGATAACCGACCGACGCGTGTCGACGCGTTTCGGATTTTTTTGACCCCTGTGTGATTTATAGAATCTTAAATCGTCATTATAGTTTAGAAAAGAGTCTAGTCCCAATTTCAAGGTTCGTGACCAGTCAGAAATTCGTCCGGGTAGTTGACGGCGTTTCGAAGCGAGAATATTCGCGCACGCGCGAGAGAGCGACGACGGCGACGGGAGGACGGTACCCGACGCGATGCGAGCGAACGCGAGATGGGGACGGATGCGTGCGACGGTGGCGTTGAGCGCGGCGGTGACGGTGATGTGCGCCGGAGCGACGATCGTCGGTGCGGAAAAGACACCGGCGGCGGAGTGCGAGTGCCTGGATGCGAGAGACCCGAGGTTTCTGTGCGCGCCGCACGCGCACAAGGATGGATTATCGGTGGAAACGGCGAGGCGAGTGATGGAAGCGGCGATCGCGGTGGGTAAGCGCGATGGATGGGAGCGTGCGAGGTTTGAGCACCAAGAGTTTCAGGAGACACGAATGGTACGGGTGAGCACTTTGCCAAAGAGCGTGCAAGACGAGGTGGATCGGGCGTTTGAGACGCGCGTGGCGCCGATGATTCGGGAACAGTGCGTCATTCATGATCATCTCAAGTTTGAGAATGTGGCGTTTTACGTCATCAAGTATGACGTGAAGGATTTTAAGAGCATCGCCATGCACCACGACGACCAGCACCTGTCCTTTGTGGCTTCGTTGAACAACGTGACTGACTACTCTGGTGGAGGTAACAATTTTGAGGGTGTCTCCTTTTCTGTCAAGGCTGGTGGAATCGAACACCTCAACGAACACAAGTTTGATCCGCAGCCGACCGGTTCGGTTGTAATTCACGGCGGAAAACTGATGCATGCTTCGCTAGACGTCACGCGCGGTGCGCGGTATGTTCTCGTCGGCGAAGTGTACGTCAACAAGTCGTGTTGTTTTGATTTCACGGCGTTTATGAACTCGCTTGTCACAAAGCTGCTCATATTCCTCTTTTTCATCGTCGCTGTGATGACTGGTGTCGTCGATAAGGCGTACAAGCAAGTGCAGAAGGCGAGAAACGGCGGAGTTTTGCATGAAAAAGTGTGGTAGAAAGATTATCGAGAGCGATTGCATTGCCTGCGCGCCCTTGCCGCGCGTTAATAATATCGCATGCGTAATCGCGTGATTAAATATTTTTATATTACAACCCCTAGATTGAGCGATCGCCGCATCTGCGTGATGTCCCTAGCCTTACGCACCGCCGAGCGACAACCATCAAAGCCACCGTCGCGACGAGCGCAAGTGTCACAGGTCCACGTGCGAAAAGTACGCCGCTCATGTCGTCCGCGGCCTCGAACGGCGCGAAAGCGTCAACGTCAAAAGAACCGACGTCACCGAGACCGCACCGTGTCAACGTCGAGGGCGACGAGAGCTGGAGGTTGAACGCCAACGAGTTGAGCTCACTCATCGCCGAACGCGTTCGCGCCGCGTCTGGCTCAAAGGTGAACGATAATGGCGAGCAAATGCCGACGCTGCGCAGACGCACGAACGTACGACACGGACCCGCCGAGGCGAAACAGGTTGCGGGGTACTACAAGAAGCAAAGCCAGTTGGTGGAGCAGTTTCAAGAAATGGAAAACTTTCTCGAGAGAACAAGTGGACGGAGCGACGAGGAGTCGAGGGGGAAATCGAAAGAGGAAGAGGACGAAGAGCGCCAGAGTCAACTCGCACTTCAAATATCATTCTACGCCAACATTCTTTTGCTCGGGGTGAAGCTCTTTGCGGCGATAAGCAGCGGTTCGCTAAGTATCATCACGAGCGCCTTGGATAGTTTTCTCGACTTGGTGAGTGGATTTATCCTTTTCGTCACGGATAAGAGCATTAGAAAGCAAAACAAGTACCTTTACCCGATTGGTAAGAGTAGAATGCAACCTTTGGGAATCATCGTCTTCAGCTGCATCATGGGTACGCTCGGGTTTCAAGTGTTAATTGAAGGCATTCGACAACTGGTGGGGGAGCAACACACGCACCATCTTGAACATTTAGTTCTCACCATTGGCATCATGGTGGGTGTCATCGCTCTCAAATTCTTTCTGTTCCTCTTTTGTCGAAAGAGTAAATCGCCCTCGGTTCAAGCCTACGCTCAGGATCATCGAAACGACGTGGCTACAAACATTGTCGGGTTGGCGGCGGCGCTCATAGGAGACAGGCTGTACTACTGGGTTGATCCACTCGGTGCCATTCTTCTCGCCGCGTACATCATCGTCAACTGGAGTCAAACTGCCATGGAAAACATTAAATCAATGGTTGGAGTGAGTGCACCGCCTGAATTTTTGGCGCAACTGACGTACTTGGCGTGGAATCATCATCCTGATATCGTCCTCATTGACACGATTCGCGCGTACACATTTGGTCCCAAGTACTTTGTCGAGGTTGACGTAGTGCTAGAAGAAAATATGCCTTTGAGAAATGCGCACGACATCGGTGAAGCTCTGCAGAACCGTATCGAGCTCATGGAGGACGTCGAACGCGCTTTTGTACACTTAGATTTCGAGAGCGAACACGCCCCGGAACATTAGATTCTCAACATTTCTTTTAGTTCTTGTGTTACATCTCTTTGCGAAGAATGTTCAATATTATACGTGATGCGCGGCAGATGGTTGCGGCATTAGACACGAATGTGTAGTGTAATCCATCGTTCGCTTGTTGTACGTGACGACGAATAGCTTGGAGAGTTGTTGGACGACACCGGCGGTGGGGTTCGGTGGAGGCAACAAGACGCTCACGAGTGAGTCATGCGCATCGATATCGCCAGTTTCAGGAATACTGGACGCGTTTTCTTTCCCACTCAACATCGGAATAGCCTGACCAACCCTCTTCGGCGTCATTTCTTCGCTTTCCTGCTCCCAAACCTTGGTCATTTGCGCCGCCCCCGCTTCGTCAGCCGCCGCCTTGAACTTGAACACCTCCTTACACATAACGCGACTCAGTAGATTGATATGCTGCGTCATGCCAGCCTCTCTGAATGCGCTATACCACGGGTCGTTGACGTCCTGCGATTGCATAACATCGACAACACGACCATCGAGTGTTTTATCACCCCATGGAGTGAGCCCGCCGCCGTCCACGGTGGCTCTCTCTGGCAACGCAAACATGCGTTCATCCTCTCGATGCGAAATCTCCTCGCGAAGAGACGTAATGTTCAAGCTCATCATGGCCCGGGAAAGATCGTCTTGTTCACCCATCGCGCTTCCGAGGGCGAGAAGTTTTCTGCTGGCGCTCGACTGCGTGCTCGCAGGCGTCGCCCCGGGCGAAACCAGGCCCACCACCGAAAGCGTGCCGAGAGCGAGCGCCGTCACCGACGCAGCCATCGTCTTCTTGCGACGTTTTGATTCGGGTTTCTTTAGCTCCTGCGCTGGTGAAGGCGGTGTTTCCATCGTCTCGACGCCCATAGGCGGCAGCGGAAGCTTGGGCGTAGGGATGGGATACACTGGGTACATCATCGCGGCTTGCTGCGCCCCTCCGGTGGTTTGCTGCAAACTAATCCGTAAAGCGTGGTTTTCATTCGTCAAATGCATCACCAACGCTTGCAACTCACCGTTTTGAACCTCCAACGTTCTCGCCCGCTTCTCCAAATCTCGCAGATACTCTCTCTTACGCGCTCGGCTATTCTGGGCGCTCTCCCGGTTCCGCATCAACCGAAGCTTCCGTTCCTCCTCAGTCTCCTTTCCATTCGGCGTCGTCATCTTTCTCTTACTCGACGCCCCGACATCGTTCACCCGCCTCGCGGCGTCATCCATCTCCCCTCCTGACCCAGCACTCTCACCACTTCGCTGATCCGCAGAATCATCCGCGAAATCCCAGTACCCTACATCGTCTCGCAACCGCTGTTGCTCGTGTTGATTCGCCTCGACATCGTCGAAGAGATTTCCCAACAGAGTCTCATCCAACCCCCCGAGCACCGTCGCGTCGAGTGCATCCAACCCAGGCAGGGATAAATCATCCAAAAACGCATCACTCACGTCCAACGTCGCCCCTGATCCGCTCGTCGTCGGTGTCGCGTCTCGCATCATCGTCTTCAACAGCAGCTCATCCTGATCCGCCCGATGAAGCCGATCTTCACTGGCGTTTTTCGACGCGCCGCTGCTCGTCATCATCGCGACGTCTTCCCGCGTCTCGCGGTTCGGCGTTCCGGGCGCCGTCGACGTTCCGGCACCGGGTAACGCCATCCCGTCACCCGCGTTTGCTTCATCGTTCATCCTTCGTTTCGTCGTCTTCGCATCCGTCGTCGTCGTCGTCGTCGTCGTCCTCGTCGTCATCGTCGTCGACACTCGCACTCGGATCGAACGAAAGACTGGGTGCCGTACCACGACCCGCGGCTCGTCTTCGTCGTCGTGCTTTGACTCCGGTTTCGATCCCGTCCGTCGATCGAGCGATCGATCGTTAAAACGTCGCGCGAATGGCTCGGATCGCGTCGCGTCGCGTCGATGATTGACGCGCGACGCGCGCGTCGTTTCGTGCGAGACGCGGGGAGACGCGGATCTCGTACGTCGTAATCGAAATTTCGTGAGCATTCATTTCATCTTTTATTTTTTTGGGTTGGATTAAGCCCGCCGGAGACTGCGACGAAAGTTGAGCGTTTCTTTATTCGGAACTCTTGTGCTCAAAAATGTCGCGGTTTGGTGACGAGGCGATGGTGGAAAAGATTGGTAATCGACGTAATTCGTCGCCGTCGTCGCCGTCGCCGCCGTCGTCGTCGTCGTCGTCGTCGTCGTCGTCGGTATTGTTTCTTACGTCGCCCAGAGATTTGGCCTGAAAACCAGAGGACGCGGCCGAACCGCGACGCGGAATGGCGACGGGAGACGGAGTGGAGATGGACGATGCCGGGGAAGAATCGACCCCGATGGTGGTTGTGGAAGCTGTTTCGCGGTGAGATGGTGCTTTTGCCGCCGCCGCGGCGCGTGCGGGGCGCGGATCGAGAGGCGCCGGAGTGCCGAGGAAGGTGTCGCTCCAATCCGTGGTGCTCGCGACGCCAGAGACCAAGGCGGCGAGTCCGGATTGCTGCGGTACGGCATTTTGCATCTTCTCGGGTTGATAATGGATGAATCTGCATCGAGATCCGTAAGGACACGCGTTGTGGTGCGCGAACGTTCGGCAAATTTCTGTCTTGTACTTTGGATGTCGCAAAACTGGTCTCAGTTCCTCGCGACCGTGAGCGAATTGGCACTTTACAGAGTAGCGGCAGGATCCACATTCTTCCCAGCTTCGGCATAATTCTGTTTTGTAAAGACTATGTTGTTGTTTGGGTGAATTCCCTGGTGAGATGGACGCATACGAAGTCACTGGACTTGCACTGATTGAACGCAAGCCACTATTGTCGCTTTCTTTTTCGTATCCGCTGTAGACTGGAGAACGTGGCGGCGTCACGCTCGGTCCAAGAGATGGTGCTGGTGAGCCTGGGCTTAGATTCAATGAAAACATACCACCCATTACGGAATCTGTGGATATATTTGTTCGTTGTTGCGTTGATCCTTGTCGATACGTTGCCAAATTTCCATGATTCTCGTAAACATCGGGAAGCGTCAACATGTACGAAGAATCTTGCTGGTGAACAACCGCGCTAGGAAGGCTCGAACCGTATCTCGCAGCCATTAAAGGGGATTGCGGGAGGACTGCGGCGGTCGGAATGTTGTCATACGTGGTCGGAACCATTCGAGGGGGAGTCTGAGGAGAACCATTGGACTCGCCGCTAGAACCAAGAATGCCGAGCACGCCAAAAGGGTCCTGAGACAACGGTGGCGTCAAGCGTCCGTCGTCGTAATCCTCGATGGCGTATTCGGAATTATTTTTCTGCCCGCAAACTCCTCCGCTCGCCGATATTCCATCGTCTGGGTTCATCTCTCCTTTGAGCTCTATCGAGGCTCCTTGCGTTGTGTCAGGACGTTGCCAGTTGTGTGCAACAGAGGAGCCAAACGATGAGTTCCGAACGGCGAGCGTTTGAAAAACGATAACGTGTGCCTACGACAAACTTCAAGCGTAAATAGTACCGAGAATAGCTCTTCGATAATATCGCGCGGACGAGCGTCGAAGTGGCGACTAGAAGAAGACTCGTTGCGACAAACACACGATGTGAATGTTAGACGATGCTCACTTTTGTTACAAATCTTTAGACAAATTTGAGATACGTGTTGAGTTTGACACCCAAATTTTGCGCTAACTTTTGCGCGAGATCTCGAGAGATGTTGCACTGGTACAAGCCGCCTTCCATGGCGCTTCCTCGATTAATCGAGAGCATGCCAAGCTGCGTCATACTCGAAATTTGCATGAAGACATCGGCGCTGAGCAATTCCTCCTCTAGATCGGCGACTTCTGCCCCATCTTCGTCGTAAGCAGATCGAGTGATGAAATGGAACCAAGCAATTAATCGTTCGAGCTTGAAGACGCGTCTTCCTTCAACCGCCGCCTCGGCGGCTGCCTCGCGCTCCCTATCCTGCGCCGTGCGGTCAGTGCGTTTGCGCTGCGCAATGTGTCCTTCTATCTGTCCGCCGAACAATCTCTTTTCGACGTTTTCAGTGTTGTGAGAGCATAGATATGCCGCTACGAGTAAAAACTTTGTGAGACGCGGTATTTCGAAATCTAGTCGTCCCCCAGCGCCGCTTCCCACGGTATCGCGAGCCACTGGCCATTCTCCGCGTCCAAGCGCGAGTGCCGCCGGACTGAGCGGCACCGTCAAGCCAGTGTGCACGTTCGGCTTTTCACGCCGTGAATCTATACCTATTTCGTCTTTACCGACGGGTTTCTTTGCGCGCGCGTTGAGTGCCGTGTAAAGCGCACGTGGTTCCGGGAGCGTCTCTCCCTTTGATTTCGCCTCCTCGTACGGTTTGATGTACTGCGCCCACAGCGGCTGCAACGTGGCGCGAAGCTCGTGCAGGTTTCTACACGTCGCCGTGAATGTGCTCAACATGGTACCTAAAAATGAATTGTACAGCATCTCATCCGCATCCATCGGACGCTCGCTCAACAGAATGTATCGCAACTCTTCCCGCGTGTAAGACGGAAAGTAGATACCTTCGTGTGGAGTCGCCCCGGCAGCCGAGCAGAACGCATCCCAACCCTGATCACCAATCAATATGACTATCACTTTCCTACAGCTGAGTTCAGCCAAGCGCAAAAGCGCGCTCAGCACTGGTTCACCGCGCCATTGCAAAAGACGTTGCGCCTCGTCCACAACTACGTATGCAGCCCGCGCGCTCGGAGAACTCGGAAGGTACATCCTCAAAATCTCCACTAAATCGCTAAATCGATCGCACTTCAGCATCTTCTTCGCCACATCCGGCGCCGCATCCCTCAACGCCGCGCTGTGCTCTCGCATGAACCATTCCAACTCCTCCACGACGGCTTCGTAAAGCAACTTCGGCGAGTGCTCCGTCACGCACGACACGTATGCATGAGGCCGCCCACTCCTCCTCATCACGTCCCGAACGATGGACGTCTTCCCAGTCACCGGCGGTCCGTGCACATACATCGGCGGGTGATCGTCCCTCGCGTCTCCCAGCGCTCGCACGAGCGACTCTATCGGCCCTTTTCTTCCCGGCCAAGACGCGCAGAGGTCTCGAATGAATGTCTCCTCATCCCCCGCCAACGCATCGCACGCCGGATCGTCCGCACCATCGCTCGGTCCGGCGCATCGATCGTAATTGACATCCATCGGCCGAAGCATTGCCGTTTCTGCCGCCATGGTCGGTTCGTCAGAGACGACCGGTCCGTCGCGCTCTTCCGTCGTGTCGCGAGCTTTTGAAATTTTCACCATGAAACTGTCGCGCGCGCGTCTTGACGGTCGGACAATTGAGTAGAACTAAATACATTACAATACGCAACCGGCCGTCTCGATGATCCGTCACTGTGTACGTATGAAACATATCTGTCGTTACTCAAGTTAGAATACGAAATCCACCACACGCATCGTGCGCGTATAAAAAAGTCGCGTGTGACCCGAACGAGACGACCTCGCGCGCGCGGCATCGCATCGACCTCTTAAAACGTTGCACGGCTCGCCATGAAGGTACGTCGAATGAGAACGGCGACGACGCGATGCGCGACGGAAAACGAAAACGCAGTGATCATTGATCGCGCGTCTGCGACGATCTGCGGCGCCGATGAACACCGAGAGACGACGACGACGACGACGACGGGAGTTCGCCTTCGGGAGACGCTCGGCTGAGTCGAGAAACCCTTGCGGCGCCTGGTCGTCGGGACGTGATCGGAGAACGCTCGTAGGGTGGGCGAAGGCGTGAGGCGCACGTGAAGACGTTGGATGGATGAAATCTAATAGGTTTCGTTCATTCGATTCGTCGCGGGTGTCGTACGCGTCGACGCGCGTGGACGGCGCGGATGGCAGATTAGGACCACTGGTGGAAAGACTCGCACCGCGAAGAAGAGAGACTGACGGATGAACCCACGCTTTCGAACCATCGTAGCTTAACATCGCGAACCCGCAAACCGGGGCGCAAAAGAAGATCGAGATCACGGATGAGAACAAACTCCGTGCCTTCTACGACAAGAGAATCTCCAACGAGGTCGAAGGAGACGAACTCGGTGATGTACGTATCGATCGTTGGCTTTAGGGCTTTACGACTCGCGACCCGAATGCTCGATCGGAGCTCTATCCCGACGCGACGCGAAACGAGGCTCGGGAGATGTCTCGGAGGTTTCAAAGCTTTTGTTCACTCGTGTACTGACCATCGCATCGCGTCTTACGCGTTTCTACGACACAGGAATGGAAGGGTTACATCTTCAAGATCATGGGTGGTAACGACAAGCAAGGTTTCGGCATGAAGCAAGGTGTCCTCACCAACCAACGTGTCTTCTTGCTCATGTCCCAAGGCACGAGCGGCTTCCGCGGCCACGGTCGCCGTAAGGGTGAACGCCGCCGTAAGGCTTGCCGCGGTTGCATTGTCTCCCAAGATATTGCTGTGCTCAACTTGTTGATTGTCAAGCAAGGCGACGCCGAAGTCCCGGGTCTCACGGATACCGAAGTCCCGCGCCTCCGCGGTCCGAAGCGTGCGAGCAAGATTCGCAAGCTCTTCGCTTTGTCCAAGGAAGATGATGTGCGCCAGTACGTCAACACCTACCGCCGTGAGTTCGAATCCGCCACTGGCAAGAAGAAGTCCAAGGCGCCGAAGATTCAACGTCTCGTCACCCCGCTCACCATTAAGCGCAAGCATGCGCGCGCGGCTGCCAAGAAGGTCAAGCAAGCCAAGTCCAAGGCTGAGGCTGCTGAATACCACAAGCTTTTGGCTCTCCGCCTTCGTGAGCAACGCGAACGCCGCAGCGAATCCCTCGCCAAGCGTCGTGCTTCCTCCGTTGCGAAGAAGGCGTAAAGCGCCCGCAGAGCTTCGGACGTAGTAGGTGAAGAAATCTCTAGTTTGTGGAAACTGTAGGTGTAAGAGAGACGTGGCGTTAGTAGTCGCTCGGAGGCGTGAGCGATGGATACAACAAGCTTAGCAGCTTAACATATCGTGTCAGTACGAAACAATTCATAAAAACAAAATTATATGCGTTCAACGCCTCTTTCCAGTTGCACTCCTCGCCTCCTCGACCCGCATTTCGCGCGCGTATGAACAGATAGAGATACAAAAAAGGCGCGAAAACACCCGCGAGCAGGACAGCAGGGGGCCTGACACGTAGGAAGGAAAAAAGTGCTGCGTTTGAAATGCGCGACGAGCGTCGTCATTCGTCGCGCGCGAATGACGATAAGGACGCCCGCCCGCGCGTCGAGTCGCGGCGTGATACGCAGTAACAATGAGTCACGCTCGTCCAACCGTTCGTGTGGTCGTCATCAATCGACGTCTCGCCGCGTGACGCGGGTGAAGTACTCGAACAAACAGGGTGATGAAGAAGATGAGCCCGAGTACGTGCGAGACGAAAATCGCACGCCCTACTACACGCAGACGTCGCAGAAATTCATGGATTTGATTACGATTCAGGCGTTGAAAAACGTGTTGCAGTATTTACAAGAGACGAACGGGGAAATGCACATGTTTTTGCATCAGTACGTGACGGAGAACCCGTTCGAATTGGGGGCGGATAGAACCATGGATGACTGGTTGACGCAGCTCGCGGCTCAACCGCTGGTGCGAGTGAAGGATCCGAGAAGATCATCCATACCTGGGCCAGCGGCAGAAGAAGCTGCGCTTAGGGGTGGTCGAGAGGTCTCGCCGCGTGACCTGTGCGAGAGAATCCTTGCAGTGAGAAAGAGTGTCGGAGAGGAGTTGGTTGGCGTCGTCGGCGAGCTTGAAGTGCGGAACCGTTCAATCTTCACGCGTGCGCTGACCAAGTCATTCCAATTGAGCGACGATGATGTCGCGTAAGATTGCTTCAAGAATAGCGTTAATGTAGCATTAGTTTTGTGAGATAGTCGTATCAATAGCGGCGTTCCAATTTTCATCCTCGGAGGTGGTACAGAAATTTGCGTACATGCATTACAGACTGTCCAATCACCACGTCTTGTGAGACATGACGGGCGTTAGGACGCGGGCTGAAAGGAGTTTTCAATTTAAATTTATCGTCTGTACAGATAGACCTTTCGATCGTCCGGATCACGCTCGATGAAATCGCGATCGATGAGTCCTTCGAGGTGCTTTTTGATATCGCCTGGCGTCGGTAAGAAGCGGTTCCTCACTTGTGAAGTCACCTCGAGCACAATGCTGTTGTAATCGAGTCGTTTTTTCGCCTTCATGATGCGAACGATTGCAGCTTCAATCTGCGGCTTGCGATCATCCGTGAGTTTTCCTCTCGTCACGGATCTCTCTTGATCAGTCTCGCGCTTTGAAGAGCTTGATAGTATCTTCACACGGGCCGTCTTCGATTTGAAGGCTTTATTGAGCTCGAAAACATCCGTAGGTGACATCTCATTGCCAGGCGGACTCTTTACCAGGATGTCTTTACCGCTTACGCACGTGAGAGCTTCGAGAGAAACCTTGAGCTCGTCGCCACTCAATCCAGTCATGTCACCGATGGTTTGCAACGAAAGACGAGGTCCACCTTGACTTTGTTCACCTTGAAAGCACATTAAGACGCACATCTGGAGAGTTGAGACGGACAGTTCGTATTTACCGCTCGGAAATGCCGCCTTGATGTCAGCTCTACCCATATTTAACTGCCAATTCAGTTTCCTACCACTGTGAAGCTGGCCATAGTGCCACTCAAATGCTTTCACCGCATCTTGACACTGTTTTGGTAGCACGATGGGGTTGCTATACGTTTTCATCATCGGCCACACGCCCATGGTTAACACAGTAACATCAAGATCAACATCTTTGAGACCAGGTACGTTGTTCTGAACGTCTCTGAAGCTACGAGTTAGGTCAGCAGATGTGAACATATCATTGAACATGGTTTCCATTTTGCTTGTGAAGGCAAACCCGCAGTGATCCCGTAATTTCCCGATAAAGGTACGCTCGTTATCATCACTAGCCGAACGCTTTTGAAGCAGCCGCTTGCGTAGATGCTTGCGGTAGTACTGCTCGAACTCATCTTTTTCGTTAAACAGACGGAACAAGCCCATCGCCTTAACAAAGACGCCTTCGAGCTCATTCTCACTCATATCCTTTGGTGGTTTTCGGAGCATTTGGTCCAAGTACAACGACAGTGACTCTGGCGACCTAGGGTTCATATTTGCTACCAGCTGATAGGCTTGGTTACACTGAGATTCAATCGCACGGTTTCTCTCGAACGCCTCGACAAGGATGGTATCGTACTTTTCTTTGAACTTGAAGAACTGCTCAACGAACTGAGTAGGATTCCTCTCGTTCTCGACGTTGAGGACTATCGCCTTGCCAATTTCTCTCACGTGGTTAAAGATGGCGTCAGGAATGCCGTCAAGTTCATCCATGGTGGAGAACAGCCTGTACAACCTCTGAAGGTTGACAACCTGGCTGTTGCGAAGCATATTAACTATCCCACTCGTTGCGTTGTGCAAGATGGACTGCGACATCTCGTTGAGCACTTCGTTTCTGACAGTCGTAAATAGAGGGTGCTTCGTTCGAGGTTGCATAAAGTGGTCACATCGATCCATCTCGTCTTGAAGCCACTGCTCGACGCTGCACAGATATGCAGGACTATCATCAATGTCTATACGCTTGACCGCGAGCGCTCGATAGTACAATTTGGTCTCCTCCAGCATCCTAGTTTCAAACTCTTCGACGTAGATGGGTTCTCCTAAGACGAACAGCATCGAGTTGACCTTCTTCAAAGCATCCCAGTCAGCCTTAGCAGCTCCCGTTCGCTCTTCAGCAATCATTCGCAACATGCACGAACTCATCCTTCTTCGAATCCTGGGATTGTTGATGACGCACTCTCGCCACAGGGTAATGGCTAGTTTCCCGACCGTCTCTTGCCCTGTCTTTCCATGATTCTTCAAATACACTCGATCGAGGTAATCAAACACATCAGTCAACATCTCTGCGCCCTTTTGATGCTCTGAAAACCGCTTGTCAAGCTGTAGTAGGAAGTCCTCGTCTCCCGATACATCGGCAATCTTGCTCGCGACGTGCAGACAGAGATGATCCGTCACCGCGTCGCTAATAGTATCGTACAGGTTACTCCCATGTTTTCTCAGCACCAGCGCGTACGTCGCCGCGTGCAACTCCACGTAAGACAAACCGTCAGTGCTAAGATTTAGAATGTCCTTCACTGCCGTCCTTAGCTCCTCGATTGTCTTCTCAATAAACTGCGGGCGCGCGATGCAAAAACACACACGAAATGAACACCACCGTCAGTCTTCGTTCAACGACTCATACCACCGCGTCGCCTCCTTCACCCGCCCTCACCCACTCGCGGCGTCTTCGAGTCAAAACCAATAACCCGCACGCGCTTTGGCCCGAGTCGCCCGAGTCAAGTCCTCAAATATCACCCAGCGCGACCCCACGCCCGGTCGCGACGCGCATTCACCCATCTCAAAAAGTAATACAGACTTCTTCGTTTGCAACTCACCTGCGGATCCGCGCTCACACGGTGTTTAAACGGCGCGAGCGTCGTCGTCGTCCCCGACACGTGGCTCGCAGAATTCCCGTTCGTCGTGGACGCCTTGCGCTTCGTCCCGCCGGCTTTTCCACCGCTACCGCGACGTTCGGACGTCGAAGCCCCACCGTTTGCATCGCCGCCGCCGGTATCGACAACGACGACGCGATGTTCGTCCCTCATGTCGTCAGGCGTCGCGCTCTGCGGAGACCCGCGGCGCTCTGCGGTTCGACTTGTCTGCCGGTTTTTGTATGTACAAACAGTTACGTGGTGCGCGATCCTAGATGCGCCGAGCGCGCGCGCCACCTCAGACGACGACGGAAGACGACGGAAGACGGCATGGCGAGTGAACCCGACGCCGTGGTCTCTGCCCTCGCCCATGCGTCCGAACGCGTCGAGGAATTGTGCGCAAACGCCGTCGGAACGCCGTTGGATTTTAAATCCATCCTCGAGCGCGCTCGAACAGCCGCGAGCTCGAGCAAACCCGGCGGTGATAAGCGCGCGATGCGCGATGTGCTGGGTTCTGTGAAGCGCGCGTGGTACGCGACGACGGCTGAACCGATGAACCGGTTGACGGAGCGAGAGCTGGCGGTGGTGATGCGGACGTTTAACGAGGCGTGGTTGCAGCACGGGTTGGAGGGGACGCCGTTGGACGACGGGACGTGGGCGTTTCGAGTGTCGAAGATCAACTATCCGAACGCGAAAAAGGCGATGACGGAACTCGCAGCGTGGTTGCGTAAAGCGGAATGGGCGCCGTGGGTGGAGATGTGTCGGAAGATTCGAGAAGACTTGATGAAGAAGTCTGAGGGTCCATTCAACACGTATGCGCAGCTGTTGAGAGCACTCGACGCACTTCGAGCGCAGGCGACAACAGGGGTGAGGAATTTGGTGAATAACGGTGATAGTAAGGTGACGTATGAGGATGCGATGGAGTACGATAGAGAGCTCAAGGCTTGGATAGAGAGTTGCTGGAGTGCAAACGGTCTCCCGCCTTTGGACGACGTGCCGCAAGGCAACGTTACGTTTCACGCTGCTGGCATGCAGCCGATCGTGGTGTCGTCTTCCAAGAGAGCACCGCCTCGAGATAGGTCTCAGCCGGTTAGTCCAGTACCGCCGCCTCCAAAGAAGCCGAAGACAACGCCGAGCAAGGCGCCAGCAGAAGCGGTAGAGGCGCCCAAGGAGCAAGAGAACGCCGCACCAACCAAATCGGCGGCGAAAGACGTAGAAATGCATGTCGTCCGACATTCCGTGGCTGTGCAAGTCAAGGCAAAGTGCTACGGCCTCGATGCAGAACTCGTCGTAATTCCTCCTTTTGGTCTTCCTGATGGATTGAAAACAAACGGTGAGGTGGCGGCCATGGTTTTCAAAGAGACGCAACTTGCGCAACAGTCAAACGCGCAAGCAGCAGAGCCTTCTTCTCGATGTGTTCACAACGACGGCAAAGCGTGGCGTTGTCCCAGACGAAGGGTTGAAGAAAGCGTGTTTTGTGGCAAACATAAACCGAAAAGTTTCGCGACGACCGCTAGAGTTGAACCTGTTCGATTTGAGACCACTCAGGGCCTCATCATGACATACACCGGAGCGCCCTCGGCGTGTCTCATTCGTAGCGTCGCAGGGGCATCAATCGATGCTTCAGACTTGCTGATGCTCAAGGACCCCGAAAACTTTGAGCAACACGCGTGGAACGTCGAATCGAAACTCAAGTCTTGCGAAGGTTTGGTCAGAAAAGACGGTCCTGGTGGACGTTTCCGTGAGAATGCAGTTGTCCTCGAGCGCGGCGGTATTTGGGTGCCTTATGCGCAATACGAAGCCAAGCTGTTGACCATGCTACCAGGAACGCCGTCCGGTGCGAATGTAGCCTCTGATTCAGTCTTTAACCAGTGCATTGAAGATATTCGCGCCATCAACGCAAAGCGCATGATTCAAGTTGAGCATACAGGCGTCAACGAGGAGGAAAAATCAGAGCCAATGAGCGCAACGGAGATCCAGGAGGTCCAGCTTGGCACCGACGATGAGCACCCAAAAATTCCTACTGGTGCTCAAGAAGTACGGAAGCGGCTCGCAGAGCTCCATCGTCAGCTCAACGGTGTCACTCGTGAAATCACTGCGATGCAAGACACCGGGATCGACCACACAAAGCAACACGACAGGCAGCAGGGAGAAGGAGAGTACGACGCGTACGAACACGCCATTCTCCGCGCGCTTCGAAAGGAGAAGAGAGTCCTTGTTTAATAGGTGAACACTTGTAATTTGTAGATGAAAGTAATGGTTGGTTAATTTAACATGACAAGCTTTTGATTGCGGCCGCTATAGGCATCTAGTTTCATTCCTGTTAAATGTGTTGAGAAGTTTAAATGGCAGTTATGTCCTTGAAACTCAAAACAAACGTCGAAGGTATCGTACACATCAAGGTGATCCGAATCGAGGATCAACTCGCACTTTTACGCTCCTCTCGCGAAGCAGTTGACTGAAGTTTTTGTGGTACACTAGTTGTGCTCATCAGGGAACACTGCATGCTTTTGCTTTAATGTTGCTCACTTGTACTGGGCCATGAACTCACGGTGGAAGTCGCACAGTTGTACAGTAACTGTCTCGATATCCTCTTCGGAAGGCAAGAATGTCGTACGGAAGTGCCACGTACCCGGCTTTTGGCCAAAGCCAGAGCCCGGAACCGTCACAATACCCGTTTTCAACAGCAAGCGAGTACAGTATTCTGCATCGGCAACCTTGCCGGCTGCGGTGCACTCGTCGAGGTACTTTTGGGGAAAGGTGAGGTTCGGGAACGCATACATGGCCCCCTGCGCTTCTTGGCAAACGACCCCTTCGAGCGTATTCAGCGTGGAGACGAGCTTCTTCGCGCGGCGCGCGAGAGAAGAAAGAATATCATCACGTTCCTTGGCGTAAAGTTCGTACGAAGGTTCACCTTCGACCGGCGGATCCATGACGAGTGACGTCGTAACTTGTCCGACGAGGTTCGGGCACAGAGCGATGGAGGCGAGCTTCAAAATTTGCTCAACAACACCGGCATCCCAGGCACCGACGAGCTCCATGAAGCCACCACGACGTCCGCACTCCCCGTAGTAACCCTTACTGATGGAGTGGAAACTCGCGAGCGGGACTCTGGAATCGAGGCCAGCTTCAAAGACAACCTTGCGCATGCTCTTGAACGTCTTGCCCTCGGCGTAAATGTTTTCTTGATAGACTTCGTCAGAGATTATGATGATGCCTTCATCAGCGCAGAATTGCGCAATTTCAAGCAAGTTTTCGTCACTTAACAAGTTACCTGTCGGGTTACCCGGGTTGATAACGACCAGCGCGCGCACGTTTTTCCCCGCAGCGCGGGCATCCTCGGTTTGCTTCTTAAGGTGGTCCAAGTTGAGAGACCACCCAGTCTCTTCATCCATGTAGTACGGTACAAGGGTACCGCCATACAACGTAAGCGCCGCGGAGTAAAGCGGATACTGCGGAATCGGGCACAACACGGCGTCTGTGTCGTCGCGGATGAGAACATTCATCAAGTAGTGGCACCCCGCCGAGGCCCCATCTGTAAGATAAATGTCCTCCACGTTCGCCTCGAAACCATCGCGAGCGGTGATGCCTTTCGCCACCGCTTCCCGCAGGCATCTCACTCCTTTACTTTCGGAGTACGCACCAGTCCCTCCACTGATATTCTCGCGCAAGTTCTTCACTCGCGTCAACACGTCGGATGGAAAAGCCGCGCAGGCTCCATTCTGTGTCAACCCCTCCCAGTCCAAAGCCGCGCTCACTTGCCTGAAGAACGTCATCGGCTTTTGCCCCAACTGTTGCGGATTACCAATGTTACAGTACACAACCTTATCGAACCCGTACGGGGACGGTTTCCCATTCTTCGCGCACTCGGCGAGCTCGAGTTCGATCTCCCGAGCCTTGGCCACGATGGGCCCTCTGACCGCATACTCGGCGCGCACCACCGCTTGGTTGACGCTCTCCACCGTCACTTTAGACGCACCCATGTCGACAGAAGTGGTTTTAAAAACCCTACGCCCGCTTCTCTCTATCGCCACCGACTCGCGTTCGGGTCCGTCGATCGTTCGTCGCGCGCGAACGCGTCGTCGTGTGCCGATCGGCGAGCGACACGTGTTGTCTTGCAGTGTTTTCGCATCGGACCCCATCACATTTTGACCGGTCATGACTCATGACTCGTTGAATGGGTCGACATTCGGCAAGGGGTCGTTATTTATTTTTTTAATCCATCGCAGAGGGCCTCGGGTGCCTTTGCCCTGATCTGAACGGTGCGCCCGATCACAAAGGGACGTTTTCGAGTTTGACGAGCGACGCGTTGATGGGTGAGTTTCATCGATCGCGAAAGAAACGAACCTGCACTCTGGGGTGGACGGATTCTGACTCTGACTCTGATTCTGATTCTGACGCACACGCGCCGACGCGACTCGAGCGACACACGACGACTCCACGGACGGACGATCGAGCGGCGACGGTGGATCGATCGATTCGTTTGGCCCGCGCGATCGAGTCGGTCGGGCGCGTCGTTTCGCGCACGTCGTGTATGCGCGCGACGAGTCTGCGTGCGTGGTTCGTTCTGCGTGCGACTCGAGCGACGACGACGCGTGGTTCGGCGTCCGCGGTGACGACGACGACGACGACGACAGTGGCGACGACGACGGGTGGTGGTGGGAACGGGGCGGTGGCGTGTGCAAAACGGAGCGGGTGGACGGCGGTGAGAGGCGGGAGACGCGTTGGAATCCAAAACAACGCGCGGCTGACGGCGGCGTGCATGCGAGCAAGAGCGACGGTGAAAGGCGGTCGGGAGGAGGAACGCGCGGCCAAGTTTGGTCGAGGGGAGACTGTAATGCGGTTTGCATCAACGAGCGGTGATGATGAAGGGATGAAGATGGATGTTGGTGAGGTGAGGTGCACGCCAAAGGAGCTGGAGGTTTTCGACACGCTGCTCGAGGCGGTGGAACACTTCAAGCTCGAGGTGACACTTCGAGTGGCTGGGGGATGGGTTCGGGATAAGCTGTTGGGAAGAGAGAGCGATGACATTGACATCGCGCTCGATACCATGCTTGGTAAGGAATTCGCGGAAAAGGTGAACCAATACCTCGAGGCAAAGGGCGTGGAGACGAAAGGCATCGGTGTCATTCAAAGCAACCCAGAGCAGAGCAAACATTTGGAAACGGCGACGATGCGCGTGCGCGACGTGTGGTTGGATCTGGTCAACTTGCGATCCGAAAACTATTCTGAGGATAGTCGAATTCCGGAGATGGAATTCGGAACAGCAAAGGATGACGCATACCGCAGAGACTTGACCATTAACGCTTTGTTTTACAACATCAACGAGAAGAAGGTTGAGGATTTCACAGAGAGAGGGATTGAGGACTTGAAACGGGGTGTCGTGCGCACACCACTGCCCCCTCGAACCACATTCCTGGATGACCCTCTTCGAATCCTTCGAGCGATCCGTTTTGCGGCGCGGTTCGGCTTTGATGTTGACTGTGAAATCGGAGCAAGCGCAAGCAATCCAGACGTCCAGCACGCTTTGAAGAATAAAGTGAGTAGGGAAAGATTCGGAAAGGAGGTTTTGGGCATGCTCAAGGGGCGATCGCCGGCGGATGCGCTCGCGCTTATGCTCGCATTTAAGATTTCTCCCATCGTCTTGCAAGTCGCGACGCAAAGCGTCGTCGACGCCGTCACGGAGTCTGCAGATGCGCTCTCGTTGTACACAACGAGATGCGTCGAAGAGGTACTCAAAGAAATCGGCTCAGACTGGCTCGACGAAGAGAACAAAGTTTGGCTCTATCTCGCCGCATGGTTGCAACCTTATCGCCGCGTTCAATCCGAGGGTAAGAAGGGGAAGTCGATCCCAGCTGTCGGAGACATGGTGAGCAACGCACTCAAACTCCGGTCAAAGGATGCTGACACAACTGTTCACATCCATGAATGCATGGATCTGGCTGAGAGTCTGCTGAAGAAGGGAGATTTCTCGCGACTCGAGGCCGGTTTGGCCTTGCGCAAGATGGGTCCCACGTGGAAATCTGCTGTCATCCTTCAGAGTTTGACAGACATGCCGGGAATCGACGCAAGTCACGTCGAAAAGTGGGCGGTCGATTACTCAGTGCATCCCGCTGACGCTCCGACTGACGTCATCGACAAGGTGCAAACCGGTATCAAATCTGTGGCAGATAAGATTACCGCCGTTGAAACCCGCATCACCGACCTGGGTCTCAACCAGTGTTGGGAATTGAAACCGCCCGTGACCGGTCAGGACATCATGGCGGCGTTGAACATGACAAAGGGTGGACCAGAGCTTAAGAAGTGGATCGACAAGTCGATCGAATGGATTCTAGAATCTCCCGACATATCCAAGGAGGAGTGCATCGAGAGAATAAAACAGGGTTGAACAATAAAAGATACTACATTAGATGTACAGTACAAAGTTGCTGATGAATTAGCGCCATCAGAGTTGCTAACAACATAACTAAAACCACGGCGTGTCCGAGTCTGTTCCTCTGACCACAACCTCTGCCTCAGCCGGCACGACTGATTTTCCCGGCGGACTCAGCATGACAAAGATCTTACCTTTACCACGACCAAACTTTTCCGTCAGCTTCTTGACTTCAGCCGCGTTCATCAGAGCAGAGCCTAATCCGACGGAAGCCGCGGACGCGGAGACTGAAGTTACGTAACCGATTGCCGAACCTTGAACGTCGGCGAGAGTCGCGGCACTACGATCGCGAGACGACCGAGCCTTCTTCTTCTGACACCACGAGCGATGCTGTTCCTTTGTTGGAGCGTGAATAGTCGCGCCAACTGTCGGCTGACCGACCCAGGGACATCGCAAAGTCACGCGAACCAACATTCCCTTGGGCAGCGTACCCTCCTTGAGTCGCGCATCCTTTGTGCGGAGTACTTTTGATGACTTGTTCAGTAAACCGATGGAATTTATCTGTTTTGTCTCAGCCATCTGATGCTCCACGCCAGCCTCCGTGTCGACGTAATCATTTGGGAATACAGCTCGCTTGAAATGCTGCGCACACCAAGCCCACTCTTGAAGACCCGCAGCTCTCGCCCCTGCGTGCGCCAGTCCAAGCCAGAGCGGTAACGCCCACGAAGAAGGTATAACTAGTGTGAATCCTTCGCGCGCCACCGGACCACGGTTGATCATCAAAATGGAGTAGGTTTTGACGTCAGAGGCGATCGTTTCTTGCCACGGAAATTCCGACGTGGCCATCCTCAAAGCTTTGCGCGTCTCGTCGCATTCAGCTTGACTCGGCGCCTGTAGACAAGGGGGTTCGAAGTTGTTTTCATCAACTTGAACGCCCCACGCCGCGAAACGCGGGTCATGCGTGACAAATCTACGAATGCCGCGAGCGACGTGTCTATCTGCGTACAGATCTAGCGACGGCGCGAGCTTCTGCAAAATCGCAGTCGCTTCCTCTCCAACAATGTCAAAACGTTGAGATTGACTCGACTTTTCCAACAAAACTTTGGTGTTTCCACTCAATTTCTGCGATATTGCGGAGCGAAAAACTTCCATCGCCTTGTCTTCTGCACGAGGGTGCACCCAAACGTGTACATACACGAGATTTGAACCGTCCTCAGCCGGGGACGGGTACACCAATGCGGGACACACCACGCGTCTCTTATTCTTCATCGTGAGCAAGTGCACTATCTCCGCTTTTCGACCAGACTTGAAGCTCTTGGTTGAAAACATATTCTTTTCCAACGCCGCCGCGCCGAGAACTTTACACACAGCGCTTTCCGCGCCCTTCAAAACTAAACATGCGTTGTACGACGAATCGTGCACCACTGCGCTCTTCGCGATGGAGCGCAACACAAATCTCCAACCGCGACCTCGCCCCGGTCGCCCCTTCGGCAAAATCCAACCCCACCCGAGGGGTTTGTGCATGGCAAACCTACGTAATCATGAAAAATCGAGTCAGTACTTGTCGCAAAACGGGACGGGTCGAGCCTTTTGTCGTTGCATCTGTCGTCTCAGTCGAAGTACCAAACTGGTAACATGTAAACGCTTGTCTCCAACGGCCGCCGAAACGTCCTCGGATTGGCTGGGTGCGTGATTTCGTCATCATAGACGACATTGTGCTACGCGATCAGAAAAACATGCATTCGTTATCGTCGTCGCGCACCTCTTTGCATGCCACGCGTGCGTATGCGACACCCTATAACTCTCCTCCCCGCTCTCCCCACCCTTAAACCTCACCTCGTGCATCCTCCCTCGTCTCCTCAACGCCCTTCTGCACCTCTTAAACCCTTCTTCTTTGCCATACGTTTCGTTCCGTCGCTTCAAATTCGGCCTCCGTCGCTCCAACCGCGGGGCGTGACTCGTTGCTCTTCGCCTCAGGTGTCTCGCAAGCGACGCCACGCCCAACCGCTGTCCTTTGCGTTCGAACGCGCATCTGACCGCGTGCGTCTCCGCTGCTCTCGCCGCGGCGTAATCCCAAACCCGGATAAATCTCGGTGCTGTTTTCCCCGCGGTTCCCCCCGTCGTCGAAACCGTCGTCGTCGCAGTCGCTCTCGCTTCGACCGACGACACCGCTCGGTCGCCCTCGCCCGACATGACTGTCGATTCCTCCTCTTCGTCTCGTCACCGAACGAGCTCGGTCGGCGAATCCCGCGTGGGCGCGGTCCAGAGAGAGAGGAAGAGACACTTCAAACCTCGACCGGGTCGACGATCGAACGCACGAACGACCGGCGGTCACGTCGCCGGGCGTCAGCCTCTAAAGTCTCTCGCTCGCGCCAGTCGTGTATTGAAGAGGGGGAAACGGCATAAAAATACCTTTGTTGGTTGGTTTTTCTTTATAAAGTCTTAAAACATTCACGATATGCAGATGGGCTCTGTGGCGGCGTTCCTCCTCCAGGTTTCGCGGATGGTTGGGATCCCGACGCCGACGACGTTGAGCGGCATCCACAGACGACGGCGCGCGGATAAGACGCTCGATAAGACGAACGCCAGACGTAGTCCACTGGGTGGGTTTTCCCCGACGTGACTAGAGTTTGCTTTACGTGATTGAAGAGTGTTGGAAGCGTCGATAAACAACCGATAAAGTCATCAATCATCGAAGCATGAGCGCGGCGGATGAGGTGACGGAAAAGATGGCGGCGAGCGAGATTGACCCGGAAAAGGCGGCGAAGAAGGCGGCGAAATTGGCGGAGAAGGCGGCGAAGAAGGCCAAGGCGGAGGCGAAAGCGGCGGCGAAGAAAAAGGCGGATGAGGAAAAGGCTGCCAAGGAGGCGGCAGGCGAAGGAGGAGGAGGGAAGAAGAAGAAGAAGGCGAGTGGACCGAGCGAGGAGGATGTCAAGGCGTTGGAGAGCGCGTTGGCGACGCCCAAGGGTGAAAAGAAAGATTTGGTAAACGTGCCGATGGCCAAGTCGTATAATCCGGTGGCTGTCGAGGCGGGTTGGTACGAGTGGTGGGAGCAGTGCGGAATGTTCAAGCCGGAAATGGGTACAAACAAGCCAAAGTTTGTCATCGTGATTCCGCCGCCTAACGTGACGGGGGCGTTGCACATTGGACACGCGCTCACGAACGCTATTCAGGATACGATTGTGCGCTGGAGACGCATGAGCGGATACGAAGCGCTCTGGGTGCCGGGTACGGATCACGCTGGTATCGCCACGCAAACCGTCGTCGAGAAAAAGTTGCAACGCGAGGAAGGCATCACCAGACACGATCTCGGTCGTGAAAAGTTCCTCGAACGCGTGTTTGAGTGGAAGGATGTGTATGGAGGTAAGATTTGCAACCAGCTGAGAAGAATCGGTTCCTCCATGGACTGGAGTCGTGAAGCTTTCACCATGGATGAAAAGTTGAGCAAAGCCGTCAAGGAAGCCTTTGTTCGCATGTACGACGAGGGTCTCATCTACCGTGATAACCGTCTCGTCAACTGGAGTTGCCAGTTAAAGACTGCCATCAGTGACATCGAGGTTGACTACATCGAACTCGAAGGACCGACGATGCTCTCCGTTCCGGGTCACACCAAGAAGGTTGAGTTTGGCGTCATCACTTCCTTTGCGTATCCCTTTGACGAGGGCGAGGGCGAAGTCGTCGTGGCTACGACGCGTATCGAAACTATGCTCGGTGATACCGCAGTTGCCGTGCACCCGGATGATGAGCGTTACAAGAAACTTCACGGCAAGTTTGTGCGCCATCCGTTCAACGGACGACGCATCCCCATCATCTGCGACGCCGAACTCGTCGACATGGAGTTTGGTACCGGTTGCGTGAAGATTACTCCGGCGCACGATCCGAACGATTTCAACACTGGTAAGCGCCACAACCTCGAGTTCATTAATGTTTTCAATGAAGAGGGTTTGATCAACGAACAAGGTGGCGAGCAATTCCAAGGAATGAAGCGCTTTGAGTGCCGCGTTGCGATTACGGAAGCTCTCGACAAGCTTGGTCTCTACAGAGGCAAGGCAAACAACCCGATGCGCTTGGGTTTGTGCAGCAGAAGCAAGGACGTCATCGAACCGATGCTCAAGCCGCAATGGTGGGTTAACTGCACTGATATGGCGAAGGAAGCTTGCGATGCCGCGAGAGACAAGCGTCTCGAAATTCTCCCCGAGTTCATGGAACCGACGTGGTTCAGATGGCTTGAAAACATTCGCGACTGGTGTATTTCTAGACAGCTTTGGTGGGGTCATCGCATCCCGGCGTTCTACGTTCGTTTCGCCGGTGAAGGCGATGAGAGCGGCATGCCGGGTGGTAGCTCTGAAAAGATGGACCGATGGGTCATTGGTCGCGATGCTGATGAAGCACGCGCCGCCGCAGAGAAGAAGTTTCCGGGTCAAGAATTCACCCTCGAACAAGACGAGGACGTTCTCGACACCTGGTTTTCCTCTGGTTTGTTCCCGTTCTCCGTCTTTGGATGGCCAGACGAAACCCCGGATCTCGCTGAGTTCTACCCGACGTCGCTTCTCGAGACTGGACACGATATCTTGTTCTTCTGGGTTGCGCGCATGGTGATGATGGGCATGAAGCTCACGGGCAAGGTGCCGTTCAAGCAAGTCTATCTTCATGCCATGGTTCGCGATGCCCACGGTCGCAAGATGTCCAAGTCTCTGGGTAACGTCATCGATCCGCTTCACGTGATTGAAGGGATTGACCTCGAAAAGCTTGGTCAGACGCTCATCGGTGGTAACCTCGACGAGAAGGAGATCAAGAAGGCTCAACAAGGTCAAAAGGCGGATTTCCCGGATGGTATCCCAGAGTGCGGTACTGACGCGATGAGATTTGCCCTCGTTTCGTACACGGCTCAAGGCCGTGACATCAACCTCGATGTCGCGAGAGTTGTCGCTTACCGCCACTGGTGCAACAAGCTTTGGAATGCGACCAAGTTTGCTATGATGAACCTCGGAGAAGGCTACACGCCGCCAGCAGATGTCAACAACTCGTATGGCTCGGAAAACCTTCCGTTTGCCGCCAAGTGGATCCTCAGCCGCTTGAACGCGACCATCGCGGCGACGAATGCCGGTATGGAAGCCTATGATTTCAACACGGCAACCAACTCTGTGTATGCCTTCTGGCAATACGAACTTTGCGATGTTTACATTGAAATCATCAAGCCGGTCATGTCTGGCTCGGACGAAGCCGCCAAGAAGCAAGTGCGAGACGCTCTCTGGATTTGCCTCGAAACTGGTTTGAGACTCCTTCACCCGTTCATGCCCTTCGTCACTGAAGAGCTTTGGCAGCGATTGCCGCGCGCTGAAGGTGCGAAGACTGCGGCCAGTATCATGATTGCCGACTACCCCATTGCCGTAGATTCGTTCACCAACGCCGAGGTTGAAGCGCAAATGGTCACCGTCATGGACACAGTCAAGGCTTTCAGATCCTTGAAGTCCAACTACAACGTTGCCCCCAAGGCTAACCCTGAAGTCTTCTTCAGCGTCAAGACCTCTGAAGCTCGCACGGCTGTGAACTTGGATGTGGCTGGCCTGACTTCTCTCGCCGGCGTCGGAGAGTTGAAGGAGTTGGCTGAGGGAGAGTCGGCCCCAGCTGGCTGCGCCGTGAGCATTGTAAACGAAGCCGTGACGGTTTACATCTTGCTCAAGGGTATCGTCGACGCCGCTACTGAGATAACCAAGTTAGACAAAAAGCTCGACGTGCTCAAGAAGTCTACTGATGCCCTCATCGCGAAGACAGAAGCAGATGGCTACACCGAGAAGGTGCCGGAAAATGTTCGAAACGAAAACGCCGAAAGAATTGCCCGACAGCTCGAGGAACTCAAGTCGATCGAGACTGCTCGTGCCAACTTTGAGTCTTTGCTCTAGATTAAATATTCCACTACAACATAAGTTACAGCCTATGCAACGTTTCCTCCTTTGATTGTGGCGACCTCGGTGATCCCGATGGCGACACTTGCGTTCGTCTCGTTGGTCTGAGCTTTGCCGCTGCGTCGTGCGCATCCACGTCAGCCGCTGGAGAGGTCACGGGTTTGACATTGATGTGCACGCGCGTACCTGAAGACACCGTTCGCGTGAATTGAGGAGATTCACGCTTTGGATTTTCTCCATTCCCATCCTTCGTGGGAAAGGCTTCGCCAGAAGACATGACAAACGAGCCGGACGTCCGTTTTATTTCTTCCAGTTTCTGCCTCAACTCTTCCCGTTCGCGCGCCTTTTTAAGAGAATCGACTCGATACGTCTCTGCTTTAGCCTCTTGTTGCACTTTAGTTCGTTGCATTCTTTGGAGCTCTCTCCAGCGTCGCGCTGCTTCCTCTCTCATTCTACCTTCAGCTTCGACGGCGTCGCGTTTTGCCTTTTCTACAAACGCAGCGTTCTCCGCCGCCTGTTTCTCCCTCTTCTCAGCCTCCGCAGCTTTACGACCAGCGGTGTACGCATGGTACGCGGTGTGCGTTGACTGATTTGGTGGGCTCGTCTGCGAGTAAGAGCCTGATCGAGTCCAGCTTCTCGTCGGAGTTGGCGTAGTTTTTGTGAAGGAGGCTTGCGGCTTGCCCATGTTCTCCCACACTTTTCTGCACGCCTGCAAGAGCTTGAACGTCTCCTCGCAGCGGGCTTGATCTTCAAGACTGCCCCCGCGAGCAGCCGAGCGATCTGGGTGGAATTTGAGTAGCGCCTTCTTGTAGGAAGTTTCGATATTCTTGCCATTCTCGTGCGTCCCGAGACGTATAAGCAATCCAGCTAAATCACCGCGTTCAGCTACGTGATACAGACCGTCTTTCTTCAATTCATCCTGTGCGCTCACGCGATAGTGGTTCAGCGACTCAGCCGCTTTAGCTCTGTCTTCAGCTTCTTGTCGATGTGAATCCGAGCGTTCTCGCATTCTTCTCTCCTTCCGAGCGGCAGCCTTCAACCTTCGAGCCTCTTCACGTTGCTTGGCGAGCTCCTCGGCGCGACGCTCCCACTCAATCTTATTCGCCTCTGCTCGCGCTCGAGAGCGCTCATCCTCCGCATTTTCGAGCGCCTTTGCAGCCTCTGAAACGTTTTCATTCACAAACTGCTGCTTTTCTTTCGTCTCGGCCGAGTCAGAGTCATCCTCTTCCTCCTCTGTCGATGCCGGCGATTCGTCAGCGGTTGACGGTTGACGCCCGATGCCCACCTCCTTGGTCGGTGTTCGCTCATCAAATACGCTCGGAGCCGTCCCGAATCCACTCAACGGCGTCGAAGACGTCGCAGTTTCTTCCATGAACGCGTCCTCCATCTCGTCATCAACCTGTACAAACGAAGACTGCGCCTCGTCTTCCGCGTCTTCAACCGAATCGGATTCAAACTTTGCACTCTTCCCTCCGTCTCCTGCCACGCTCGTGCTATTCACCTCCATCGCCTCCACATCACGCATCGCCGTCGTTCGAGAACCCTCTTCAACGCTCCTTTTCGATTGTATCGACGTCTCCGTCGCGTCCGCTCGCGTCGATTCGCCGCTCAACCTCCTCGTCGTCGTCTCTGAGGATTCCTCGTTGTCACTAATCCTCTGCGAAAAAGTCTCACTATTCGTTCTCTTCCCCGTGACCGCCGTCGTCGCCGCCGTGGACGTGCTCGCATCGCGAACGCGTTTATGATCCCCACCTCCGAACCACCCGCTCGTCGCCCGTCCGAACGCCGCGCCGACGACGAACCAAAACGCGCACGCCAAACGAAACACCATCGACGCGAACCAACCGTCATCCGAAGACGCCGTTGCGGTTGTCATCGTCCGCTTCCACACGTCGGAGGACGGCGAGGTAAAGGTGGACCACGCGCCGGGATTGTTATCCATGTTCCGACGACGACGTCGACGTCGTCACTCGCGGATTAGCGTCGCGCACTCGCGCCGCAGTCGTCGTTCGTCCAGTGGATTGCGGTGCACCGTATTCGGAGATTGTTAGTCACATGTAAGTTATAAAGACGACGTAGATATATTTTTCGTCTATCTTGTATGTAACGTCTCTCTTCGGTTGTTTTTATTTATCAGATGATCGGTTTGTTTAAGATTTAATACGGGCTGAGGGGTATCCGCCCAAGTCGATCTGACGCGACTTGACCGAACGACTCGCGACGGCGTCACAACGCGGAACGTCCGTGGAGCGACCGCGCGCGTGGGAGTGAAAAGACTCGTATCCTTCGTTTTCGCCGACCGAACGCCCGCCGGTGCGATCCGACGCGATGGGAAACGGACAGAGCTTGGATGGCGCCGATGGCGCGGGGGGACGCGGAAAGAAGAAGCAGGAAAAGAAAAAGTACGTCCCGCCGGTGCCGCCGATGCGGGTGGGTAAAAAGAAGAAAAAGACCGGGATCGAAGGGTCGTCGAGGCTTCCCAACGTCGCGCCGCAGTCCAAATGTAAGCTGAGAATGTTAAAGCTTGAGCGGGTGAAGGATTACCTGTTGATGGAGGAGGAATTCGTGGCGAACCAGGAGAGGCTTAAACCGAGAGAGGAGCGAGACGAGGACGAGCAGAGCAAAATTGACGAGATGAGAGGGGCTCCGATGAGCGTTGGGAACCTGGAGGAGATTATTGATGACACGCACGGGATCGTGTCTTCGAGCATCGGTCCAGAGTATTACGTGAACATTATGTCGTTTGTGGACAAGAGTCAACTCGAACCGGGGTGCTCAGTGCTGTTGCACCATAAAAACTCGGCAGTCGTGGGGACATTGGCGGACGATGTCGATCCGATGGTAAGCGTGATGAAAGTAGACAAGGCTCCGTTGGAGTCTTACGCTGATGTAGGTGGATTAGAAGATCAGATTCAAGAGATCAAGGAGGCGGTCGAGCTTCCGCTCACGCACCCAGAGCTGTACGAGGATATCGGTATCAAACCTCCTAAAGGGGTCATTTTGTACGGTGCACCGGGTACGGGTAAGACTTTGCTCGCCAAGGCGGTCGCCAACTCGACTAGCGCGACGTTCTTGCGCATCGTGGGTTCTGAGTTGATTCAAAAGTATCTCGGTGACGGTCCCAAGCTCGTGCGCGAACTCTTCCGCGTCGCGGACGAGATGAGCCCTTCGATTGTCTTCATGGATGAAATCGATGCCGTCGGTACGAAGCGTTACGACTCGCAGTCGGGTGGTGAGCGTGAGATCCAACGTACGATGTTAGAACTCTTGAACCAGATGGATGGTTTTGACTCACGCGGCGACGTCAAGGTTATCATGGCTACGAATAGAATTGAATCTCTCGATCCGGCGCTCTTACGCCCTGGACGCATAGATCGCAAAATTGAATTCCCGCTGCCGGACGTGAAGACGAAGCGACATATCTTCAACATTCACACCGGCCGCATGAACCTCGCTTCGGATGTGCAACTCGAGGAGTTTGTCATGGCTAAAGACGAGCTCTCCGGCGCCGACATCAAGGCTCTGTGCACCGAGGCTGGTTTATTGGCTCTTCGTGAGCGTAGAATGCAAGTGACTCACGCCGACTTTTCCAAGGCGAAGGAAAAGGTGCTCTACAAAAAGAAGGAGGGCATCCCCGAAGGAATGTTTATGTAATTAGAAGACGATCAACGACAGCTTTCCATTTACTAATGCCGCCGCGCTCCAAAAAAGCAGTTCAACAAAACAAATAAATCCAATCGTCACTATCGAACCCGTCATGACGAGCGCAGACGAACTGCGCCGAGCGCTCACCGCCTTGGGTGGCGAACGCAAAGAGGTGCGTTCCTTCCCGACGCGAAACTTGACGACCCGACGAGACGAAGAAAGAAAGACTGACGACGAGAAATGAACGAAACGCAGGCGAGTGAAAGATTACGAAGTCTAGCGAGAAACCGCCGCCCCGGAGCGTCCACGAACCATGGAGGACCATCCGTGGGGTACGGACGACCAAACGTGATGCAGCGGAAAACTTCTAGGGAGAACGACGACTTGGAAGAGCTGGACCGGGCGGCGGCGCCGAGGCCGAAAGTTGCCGACGGGCAGGACGCTTCGAGAGGAAAACGAATGTTCGCCGGGTTGCTCGGTACGCTGAGACAGAGTAAATCAAGAGAAGAGAAGGAGAGGGAGATTGTAGAAAAGCGCAAGACGATTGTGGCGGCTGTGTCGGGAAAGAGCGAGGAAATCAGCCGAGAGTTGAAAGAGGCGCAGTACAAGGCGTTTATCGAAAAACGCGACGCCGACGAAAAGGTCAAGTTTGAATTAGATTTGAAGTTCAAGGAGACGGAGAGAGAGTACATCGAGGCGCAGTACGCCGAGTGGAAAAGTCAGCTCAATGAAGACGGGGCGATCATGACGATGACGGAACCATTCATCCTGTACAAGCCGGCGAATCCTACGCGCGAAAACATAGAGGCAGCTGCCAAGAGTAAAGAGAGGGTAGAGCAGTGGAGAGCTTCACAGGTGGAGCGCATCGAGAACGCGATTCAGACTATTCATAGAAGACGGCAGGAGATCGCGGAGCGGCGCGCCAAGGTGAGAGCGCGAGGAGAGCAGCAGGATGATGTAGACATAGACGACAACGAAATGGATGAGGACGTTGAGAGTCAAGACGACGCTATCATGCTTGAAGACTAAAAAAATATGCTAGATCTAAAAATGTAAACAATGATAATTTATAGAGTTGAACGACGCATCCGTCAGTCTTTCAAGACGCGGAGCAAATCGCGCGTGTAAGGCTCCAAGTGATCCTCCTCCACGCTGTTTTCGTTCCAGTTGAGCACAAAGTCCGTGTGGTCCTCCTTCAAGTAAAGCAAAAGCCTAGATGGAACTGCTGCGTCTTGAAGTTTCCAGTAAAACTCCGCGCTTTCGTGCCAAGGCACGGTGATGTCGGCGCATCCCGCCATCAATACGGTGGGTGGGAAACCAAAAGCCTCGGACGATGCGCCGTCTGCACTCTGACTCCTCCTATCAAATCCAGCCATCTTAGACATGACATCTCCCACTAATCCGTCGGGTCCGGGCACTTCTAGCTCGCCAGGGTGTGTTCGACGCGGCATCAACCGGTTCGGACTACAAACCTCGAAATTCTCCTTGCCATTCATCGCTCGAGCCATCGTGCTCACGATAGCGACGCCGCGCGAGTCTTCGTAGTCGTAATGATACCCAATATCGTACACCCCAGCGATGCCAATAAACTTCCGTGGCATGCGAGAGTCTGCGTGCCACTCTCTCTCGTTTGTCCTCGACTGCACGTTTTTAATCCCAGCGCGCTGCAAAAGCGCTCTCGCGCATAGTTGAGCTCCCGCAGAGTGACCAACCAGTGACACTCTATTGGCATCTCCTCCGTACTTCCCGACGTTATCCAACGTCCAAGACAAAGCCCGTGAGACCTCATCCCACATGTGCGCCGCGTCTGCGTTTGGATACAACGAATACGTCGCCACGCAACAAACGACCCCACGTTTCGCGAGTGCCGTCGCCATTGGAGAAAACTGCCACTTTTCGCCCGACGCCCACACGCCTCCGTGTACAAACAAACAAACCGGCGCCGCCGTCCCTTCCTCCAACTCCGCCGGCACGTACACATCCATCACGCATCGTTCTCCTTCATCGTACCGCACGTCTCTCGACATCGTCACCCCGTCTTCGACGCGCATTCTCGTTCGAGTCCTCGGGAGTTTCCTATGCGTTCGCAACGCTCGGTATCCGTACGGCACCTTTCCCACGAGCCCAGAAATCTCATCGACGAACAACCGTGCGATTTGCGTGCATCGTCGGAGCTTTTCTCTCGGCGTCGCGCACAGCGCGAGGTCCTACGCGTGTGTTCGCGTCGTTCGCGTCGTCAGTCGATCGTTCGCGGGCGCGTGAAGAAACGGATAAACTGAACAAGATGCTCTCGCGCACACCTGTGGAATCGCTTTGAAGGCTTCAGTGAATGACATGGCTGCGGTCGCGCGCGCGTGGGTCGGGGCACGGATGGGACGTCGGCGACGGCGCCACCTTTCGCTCGCGGGAAGCTAGTGGGCTTACGGCCGACGCGATCGCGGTTAACAATGAGGTATAAGGTCGCTATTAAGAAGTTTTTCTGATGGTCGTGGTTTTTGTGTCTACGCGGCGGGTTCAGAGGAGGCTTCCTTCTTGGCCAATCGCTCCGCCGTCTTGCGACGTTCGCGCTCGAGGAACTCCTCTTGAAGCTCCTTGGCGGCGGCGAGCTTGGACAACAACCCCTTGTACATGGCCAAGTCACCGCTCACCTTCTTCTGGGAAGCCCCGCTCGCTTCAACAAGCGCCTCCAAAGCCTTCGGATCGGTCGCCTTCGCGAGCTCGAGCATGCGGAACATACCAATCGCGAGGTACTTGGTGTAGTTGAGCTTACCCGCCGCGGCTTGCGTAGCCATGGACGCAAAAATCGGCGCCGCCTTCAGGTCCTCGACGCCAGACGCCGACGCCGCGAGCGCACCGAGCTTTTCGGCGTCGGCTCGCGTCTGCGCCGCGTCTTCGCCCAGTGCGCCCAAAAACGCTTGGAAAATCTTCCCTTTTTCCTCTTCGTTCGGGAAACCCTCGTAGAGCTGATCGAACACGCTCACGAAACCCAACGACGCGAGTTCATTGTATTGGTACTTGACGTTGTACTTGTCAAAGTGTCCTTGCACGAGGAGTTCGCTCGTAATGGTGGACCACACCGACGGGATCGGGTATGGGTACGCCTTGAGAAACTTATCCTTCGTATCGCTCACCGTGACGTCTGCGCGCGCGAGCGAAAACGAGGCACCGCTCGGACGGTGCGATGAATAAACCGTTAGTCTGCACACGCCTGAGGAACCACGAATGCGTCGCGCGACCGAGTAAACCCGACGGCTCTCGTCGCGGACGCATCTACATCTTGTTTCGAGCGCGCGCGAGAGAGAGAGAGAGAGAGCGAACGACGTACCGAAAACACCGGACGCGCGAACGACGGAGGCACCGCGACGGGAGGAAGAGCCGCGACGGGTGCGAACCATCGATGTGGTTTGAACGCGGGTGAGAGTCGACGCGTGGGACATCGTGCGTGACGCGACGCGTTGAGGTGTGGGGTGGTCGCGTGCCCTCCGAGTGACGTCGACGTCACTTTTTGAGGGTTTGGATGAACCGCGCGCACGCGTGCAGGGCGCACAAATGGACCGGATGGAGACCGGGAATCGTTTCGTTCGTGGAATGACTAACGCGGGATGTGATTATACAATTCTTTTAAAGCCTCGCGAGCGGGTTTCAGGTCGGATAGACGATCTTTCGGGATGGATGAATGGATGGAAACGGGGCGAAAGCAAGATGGAGCGTTTCATTTGAAGGCTCCGCGACGGGCGAATCGACGACGCTCTGACTCGACGAAATCAAACCCGTCGCATCGCACGGCGAGCTTTTCGATGAGTGTGCCTGCGTTTGAGAGTTGCTCTTCGTATTCGGCGATCACGGCGGAGATTTCGGCGTTGGCGCGGTCAGCGCGGGCGCGGGCGCGGGCGGATCGGCTCTCTTCTTCGGTGAGGAGGCGTTCTACGCGAGCGAGACGGCGGGATGTACCCTCGGCGTGACGTCGGACGAGGCTCATTTGACGCTCTCGGCGGTCGACATCGGAGAGTTTGACAGCCATGGCGTCCCTCTCGAGGGTCACGGCGCGGAGAGCGCGATGAAGATGGACCCAGTCTTCGCTGTCGGCGCCTTCGGCGGCTGCCGAACCGCCGCTCATAGGCGTCCGACGCTCGTCGCTCTCGTCGGACAGTTTTGACGCCAAGACTCGATGAAGTTCCTCCCTCAACGAGAAATTCTCCCTCCCCAGCCGATCGATCTCTTCGTCGTACGATTCAAAGACGCCCAACCATCTCTCTGGAACGTTTCGTTGTAACTGTTTGCACCGCTCGCGCCACTCACCCTTCTCGCGCTCCACTTCGGCAATTTTTTCGAGCGCATCTCGCTCGTGCACGCGTAAATCATCCTCTAATTCTCGAAGCCTCGACTCCACGACCGCTCTCTCGCCCTGCTCCTGGCGCAGAAACCGAGAGAGGGTCTCTGGATTTTCAATTTGATTCGAGTCGCCCGAATTCTGTGGCGACTTTTTCGCACTGGATCGACGAGACGAACGTCGTTCGGACACCACGCGCCCGGGCAGCGTCGTTTCTTTCTCATCGTCGTCGATCTCGACACTCTCGCGCGCGCGCTCGGAACGGGAGAGCGGCACACGGACGTCCTCGACGAGGTCACGCAGAGCTCGCGCTGGTTTAGGTGCTGTGGATGCGGTCTCGTGCGCCCGCACCCGTTCGCTGTCGTCGTGCATGAGCTCTTCGTAGAGCGAATCGAACACCTTCCTAGCGTCAGACACCTTGAGAGCGACCATGACGCGAGGATGCGCGCCGTCGAGAGTCGAACTCTAAGGTGGGTAGCTCACGTTTGTTTTCAGAGTGTTTTCCTTTCGCTAGTTTACATTTTCTACGCTTATTAAATATGCCTCGAAAGCTGACGAAGCGCTCTCTTTTCGCCGCAGACGCGCGTTTTCAATCCTTTTCAGTCTCTCTCCCGCACCGGAAGTGGCGCTCGCCGCCTTTTAGAGCGAGTACGTCGCCATCCAAAAGACAAAGTGCACGTACGCCACTGACATGCCCAAAATCGCCCCCACCACAACCTGTATCGGCGTGTGCCCGAGCGTATCCCGCAACGGCCTCGAATCCGTGAGCGGGTGATCCCTCGGCAACTCCACGATGAGCTGATTCAACACCTCCGCCTGTCGTCCCGCGTGTAAACGCACCCCCGTCGCGTCGTACATTACCACGAGCGAAAACACCAAGCACAACGCAAAGATGCTCGACTGCATCCCTTCCTTTAGCCCTATCGACGTACACAACCCCACCACGAGCGCGGTGTGCGAGCTCGGCATCCCACCGCTCCCGACGATCCGGCCGTAATCCACCTTACCCGTCGCGTGATAGTGCGTAAACACCTTTGCGATCTGCGCAATGGAAAACGAGAGCAGCGCCGCTACGAGCGCGGGCGAGCTCACGACCGCGGGGATGTGCGAGATTTTACTCGCCATGTTTACCGAGCGCGCGACGACGACGACGACGACGAACGATTACAACTACACCCCTCGTCGCGGTTTTCGCGCGTCGGTGCGGCACCACCCGGGCGTCGGCGTGTTCGGCGTCTCTGCGCGCAGCCTCAGCCTCATCTTCAGGCGCGTGCCTTTCACGAAACACCCGATTCGGACATGTGGGAACGAAAGCACCGCACCTCGTGATGAAGTGGTCAGTATATTAAAGTGTCCACGTAACTCACATCGTCGACGCGCGCGCGAACGAGCGCGCGAACGAGCGACGTCGAAGGAAACGTTTATCGTCGACGCTATTTTGACGCGCACGAGCGTCGGCGGCGAGCGCCCGCGACGCCCCGGGTCGCGAAACTCCACGAGAGAAATCAGCAACTCTCGTGGCAACTTGTTGCGCGCATCGCCCACGAGGCACGCGAGTGCTTTAAACGCGTCCGTAGCGCATCGCGATGGAAAGAAGACGGTGAAAGTAAGTATGTTTACGCCTCTGGTCGCGTCGGATTGGCTCGCGTTTGAGCGCGCGATCGTCGGGCGCGTTCGTGATAAAAATGAAGAGTCAAACGAACGAATGGTTCGTGCGTTTCGTGCGTTTTTTTCAATTTGTTGAATACGCACAGAGAGAGACGGACGGACGGAACTGGGCGACGCGAGAGAGATGACGACGACGACGACGACGACGACGACGACGACGCGGTACGAGATACGCGCGAAGGATGACGCCTCGCGCGCGGCGTTGGAGACGTTTGCGAAGAATGCGGGATTCGATCCTAGAGAAGTGGATCAGGAGACACTGAGACACTGCGTGGAGCAAGCAAAGAGACTGGGGAACGAACGGTTCGGGAAGAAGGATTACGAGGGTGCGTTGGAGGCGTACACGACGGCGATCGCAGCGTGTGATTGGGATAAAACGTTGTATTCGAATAGATCGGCGGCGGCGCTTGGGTTGGGTCGAGTGGAGCAGGCGTTGCGCGACGGGGCGGAGTGCGTGCGCGTCGACGAGACTTGGGCAAAGGGATATTATAGGTTGGGGTGCGCGCTCATGGCGGCTTTCGAGCACGGACAGGCGGTGGCGGTGTTGGCAAAAGGGTTGGAATTGTCACCCGGGAGCGTTGATATAAAGGAGCGGTTGGATGTGGCCAAGGAGCGCTACGAGGAGGAGCAATCTCGCATAGCAGCAGACGTCAAGGCGGCGCGAAGAGATTTCGCGCTTCAGCTCAGAGACGCGAGAGCGGAGGACCGCCGCACCGAGATGGAAAACCAATGGAAACAGTCTCTTTCAGGGCCGGATTGGGAGGTCGAGGATTACGAGTGGCGACCGACATTCATCCCGCAAATGTGTCTCCGTAAACTGGATCCTTCTCGGTTTGAGATGGATCCGGGAAGGTTGAGTTTGATCAATTACGCCACCGTTTTGGCTGAGCTGAGCGCGCCGAAGAAGGTTCTTACCATATTGAATGACGACGTTCGCATCGCTGCGTATAAAGAAGCGATTGAACTCACCGTTGAGGATGCAAAATCAGACGAGCTCGCGTCGGCGCTCGTATTGGGCGAGGGGACTGGCATTTTGGCTCTTTTAGCCGCCCGCGCTGGCTTGCGTCAAGTGGTTGCCATCGAGCAAAATAAGTTTCTCTATCGAATGGCAAAGCAAGTCATCAAGTCAAACGCTGCCAACGTTCCGAAAGGCGTCATTCAACTCCTTGCACAGAAACTCAACGCATGCTCCCTTGCGGGTGCAGAAGATGTCATCGCCCAAGTAGACGGTAAATCTCCGGAAACGCTCGCAAACCCGTGTGATCTGGTCATCACAGACTTGTTCGATCATGCGTTGTTGGGTAAGGGGATTTTACGCGCCATAGATCGCATTGGCAAACAAAAGTTGGCGAGTCCGAATGCACGTGTCATTCCTTCAAATGTCTGCATCAAAGCTCAGCTGATTGAATTCCGTCTCGAAGCCGTGAGCGGGTTTGACTTGAGCGCGTTGAACGCATATAGATGGCATCCTCAAGCTTCTAAACAAGACTTGCACTCTGAGCCTCACGTCGTCTTATCAGACCCGTTCGACGTGTCTAACATTGACATGCAAGCGCGCTTGGTTGCCGCGATAAACGGCAACACGACGGCACAAAGATTCGAGCAAGATGACATAACGTACGTCACAGCAACGAAAGATGGTGTGTGGAACGCAATTGCGTTCTGGTATGAGATGGAGTTGTGTGATGGCGTTGAACTCAAGAGTTATGACATCAACGGGGATAAATCTTCAGCGGCAAACTCATGGGGAATCGCTGTTCAATATTTGGACGAGATTCCAGTGAAACGTGGAGAGCACATCGAACTAAAAATACAACGCGATGCAGATCGCATCTACTTTTCTTCCACTCCACCTTCGACGCGTCCAAGACATGCCAACATACCGAGTTGGCATTACGACATGCTGAACGACTCGGCGAGAAATGATGCATATGAGAGCGCAATCAAAAAGACAATCAGTCGAAGAAAAGGATTGAAGCTGAAAAACGAAGTGTTGGATGTGGGAGCAGGGAGTGGCTTGTTATCCATGTTTTCCATGAGAGCGGGTGCGGATAAAGTATACGCGGCGGAGATGAGTCTCCACATGTGTGATGCGGGCGAGGAGACGGTGTGCTTGAATGGTTACGGCACCTCCATCATGTTTCTCAATCGAGACGCGAGACGCATATTCACCAAAGAATCAGACGGTTTGATCAAGCACGGATTGAAACCAGACGGTAGCTACCCTGAAATGGAACGTAAGGCGGACTTACTCGTCTACGAAGTCTTTGACAGCGGCTTGATTGGTGAAGGAGCCTTTCATATTGTCGGCATGGCAAAACATCGATTGCTCAACGACGACGCGAGCATCATACCCCGAGCCGCGACGGTCTACGCACAGCCAATTCAAATCCGAATCAGTAACGTTGCTGGTTTCGACTTTGCTCAGGCGAATCGCTGGAGATGGCGGCCCTCTTACGAGGGTATCAATCTTGAAGACTGTCGCGACAAATGGAAACCGCTCGCGCCATTCAAGGAAGTGTTCGATTTCGACTTTAACAACTATGTCGAAAATCTCAAACCCGCGCAGTCTTCGCTCGAATTTGGCATTGAAGAAGATGGCGTGTTCAACGCGATAGCTTTCTGGTTTAAACTCGAGCTGGACGATGAAATCGAACTGACAACGTCTCCTCACGTCGGCACTCAAAAGGGCAAGACTTGGCAGCAAGCTGTGCAATACATCGAAGAGTTGAAGGTCAAAAAGGGTGACTCCATGCCCTTGATCGCGGCTCACGATACGTATGGCATCACATTCGAGGTTGACGACGTAAAACTAAAAGGTCGAGCCTCGAGACGCACGGGCGTGCCCGCGTACGATCCAACGTGGCACGTCACTCAGGAAAATCTCGCCGAGCTCAACGGCACCATCGCCAAGGCTGTGATCCAGAACCCGATGCAGTATCGAGAAGCCGCGGAAACAGCCATCGCAATAGGTAGTCGTCCCGCAGATTTTGGTTTGAATGCTGAAGATGGTGCAGATTACTGCTTGAGATTCATGTCCTGAGGCGACATTCGTCCAATCCAGAGTTGCGTGAGGGAGGGCGCGCGCGAGGAGACTCTTTTTAAACTCTTGTAAGAAGATTGATTACAAAGCCATCTTACGCATCCTAACAAAATCTTCCACCGAAATCACCTAAAATAATATAGCGCAAAGAATAGTACCGAATTAAGCAACAATCATGTTGTTCGCCTCAGCAAAGCGCTTCTTTTCCGCAGCAGCCGCAGAGGCGTCCATCTTCGCCAACTTCGCCTCCTTCCACTTCGGGACGAAGAGCGGCTTCGGGCCCTTCGGCGCACGCTTGTCCTTCTTCGCCGGCTCCGAGCCGTTTTCCGCCAACCATTGCTTGCGCTCCGGATCGGCATCGATGTACGGCAACGATTCCAAGTCCAAACCAGCGCGCTTCGCCATCTCCTCCAACCCGAGCTTGTTGAGCGTCTTCATCGCCTTTGTAGAAATGCGAAGGCGCACGTAGCGCTTTTGCTCCGGCCAGTACACGCGCTTGTACTGCGTCATTATAAGAGTAACGAGATTTAACCGTCAGTCCGAGCTCAAAATGCCGAAAAACCATCCGTTCACTCCCTCAACTTCTTCGCGCGCTTGAGGGTCTAGGGTTGGTTGCCCCCCCCCAATCGACCGGGTCACATCGCCATCGCGTTCGTCGTCGCGCACGCACCTGCAAGTTGACTTGCTGAAGAGTCTTGTTGCGAATGTGCGAGAAAGAAATAGTGCGACCGTTGTTCGCCTTCTTGCCCGTTAGCATGCACTTGCGGCCGGACATGCCGTGAATGTCTGCGCGGAAAGGGTAGAGTCCAAAGTGTCAGTCGGCGCGCTCGTCCTCGCGAAGGTTTCGAAAACCCGACGTCGTAGCCCGCAAATTCGCGTCGAACGCCCCGCGCGCTCGTCGCTAGATGCGGTTGAAAAACACTCATCTCAATTCACCCCCGTTCCCGTTCGATTACCGTCGCCTTCCGCGTCGCCCGTCCCGACATCGAGCGCCGTCATCCACCCCGCGAGCGAGCGCTCGCAACCCGCGCGAAGATCAGAAAAACACGTACTCTCCACGACCAAACCGGTGCGATTGCCCGTCGTCGCCCTGCTGGACGACACGGTCATCTTACGGAACTTGGCGGTGAGATCACCGCCTCGCGCGAACGCGTTCGTGAGCGTCGGCGCCGTCGTCGCAAACATTTCGTCTCTGCGTCGTCGTCTTGTGACGTCGCCGCGTCCCCCGCTCGCCGCTTTCACCCCTTTCAACGCGAGTCGTCGACATCGCGGAAATTCATCGATCGACAACCTTCGATCGATAAAATTACCGATCGAGAGGCTACGGCGTTGCGATCGGGTAGGGCTTTAGGTCTTCACTGTTTGTGCGTGTAAATGACAAGAAAAAAAACCGAGACCCCGGCCCGAACGGGTCAGTCCCCAGTCGACAGACGGACGCGCGCGCTCGGACGAAGAGCGGTGTGAAGGCGAAGCGAAGTCGAAGTCAGGCATGGATTCTCGCGACGGGATCTCAAAGTTGATGCTGGCGGAAAAGGAAGCGCAAGCCATCGTGAGCGCGGCGAGGGAAGGTACGAAGGTTGAGACGAGAATCGGTTAATTCCGCGCGAAAGGATGAGCGCGGCGACGGCGAGGGAGACGAACGACGACGAGACGTGTGATTTTTTCGTACGCGTGTACAGTGACTTGTTTGGTTCGCGGTGAACGTTTGTAAGACGACGGACGGAAGGACTGACGATGCGACGATAACGACGCGATTTCGCGTAGAGAAAACGGCACGTTTACGTGCCGCAGTGGAGGAGGCCAAGGCGGAGATTGCGACGTACCGGGCGGAGAGGGAAGGGCGGTACGCACGGCTGGTTCAAGAGGTGCGCGCGCGATTGGCTCGTCGATTGGCGCGCAATATTGGCTTGGTGAATCGCTCGTGAAGAATTAATTCGTCGTGTGGAGATGACTAACTGTTTTTTGATTTCTTTCTTCTTCTAGCAATCTGGAAACAAAGCTGAGGCTGAGGACCGGCTGAAACAAGAGTTTGACACCGAGTTGTCAAAACTGCAGTCACGCATCGCCGCATCGAAGGGCGCCGTCGTGGACGATTTGATCAAGCGCGTGACGAGCGTTTGAATAGCAGCCTAGAAGACTTAATAGTAGAAACGTAGCGGTTTGTTGAAGTATATCAAACTTTTCAGGCAAAAGTGTGAAAGATTTTTTACAAATTTACAGCTGCTTGCACCATAATAAAACAGATGTTGTGCGTACGCCGCGCTAAGCGTAGTTGGCGGGCATCCACAGCCGGATGCCTGCTCGCAATGAATATAAGAATTACGCCTTGGCGGTTGGTGAAGTGATATCATGGATGCTGGATCTGCGTTTGTTATCCTTCTTGTTCATGCTGTTGAGCCTGATGAAGTACTTTTGAGCGTGGGAGGCCACCTGCGTCGGCGTGCGAGAGACGACGAAGTTTCTGCTGATACTACGCCAGTCACCCTTGCCAAACTTGGCCAAGCCGAGGAGGAACAAGCGGTGTTCTTCTTCTGTCCATGGAACACCCTTGCGTCGCTCTGAAGCCTCACCAGACTTGGCGGGCATTTTGGTGGACTTTTTCGTCGCCATCGGCAAGGATACCGTCGCGACGGGAGCGGGTGGGGGCATTTCTTGCTTTTCAGCCGGCGCCGGTGCCGGCATCGGTGCCACTTCAGCCTTTTTGGGCTCCTCAATTCCAAAGCTTACCTCAGCAGTGACGAAACCTTTTGTTGCGCGGTACTCCGCTTCGTCTTCTTCAAACGTTGGAAGAGGCAAGATTTCAGAATCGAGCACACGCGCGTCCTCTTCAAACTTGTTGAAGCGCCTCTTAATTTCCGAAGTCGTGTGCTTTTGCGGCAACTCCTTTTGGAGAGTACCCCAGTAATCATCACCCATGAGCGACCACGCACCGTCGATCGAAGCGCAACCGGTATCAAAGATTTTATCCTCCTCGAAAATCCAGCTCACTTGGTCGGTACCCATGATTCCCAGGTTGGCGTAGCTCGGCACGCCGGCGTCGCTTCCGTATCCAAAGTCGAGCAACGACATGATGAATTAAATATATGAATGTCTGTTTTTTCTGTGTGGTGTCTCGTCTGCGTTCAAAAACGCACTGCTGAAATCCAACCCAAAATCGCCGCAAATGTCTCGGCTACTCAAGAGCTCGCGGTTAATAAATCTTCAAGTCCCAAAAAACGGGACTCAAGTCGCCTGCGGGCCAAAAAGAGTCAAAACAAACACTGTGACGTCAGTCGAGATGGAATGTATGCAAAAAAAAAACAATCAGCCAAGAGTGTTTCGTCATAGAGGATCTGATCTCTAGTCTCGATCCACCGAGGATATTTTTCAATCGCCTCCCACTCATTCGCTGGCCCGCCCCGCCGCTCTCGCCCGTCCGTACGTTCCCCGATCGACCGGCGATGGGAAACCTCGCGTGCCGCGTCGCGTTCCGATGACGACGACGACGACGACGGGCGACGAACGCGCCCACGAAGGGATCCATCGCGAGAAAAACATCAAAAAAATCACGCGTCGTTTCCGCGCCGAACGCGACGCCGAAACGCGCGACGGGACGCCGCCCGGACGGACGCGCGCGAGGTTCCTCGAACCGGCAACGACCGGGCATCGCACTCAGCATCACGCGACACGCACCTCGCGGAAGCGCGACGGGTTAACAAAAGCCGGGCGTCGTCGCGTTCCCGACCCGTGGACGATCGCGCGTCACGCACGCAAAAGTCGAATGTAAAAGAATCGAATCGAACCGCTCGACGCGCGAGAGGAGGACTGACGAGGTGAAGACGAAGGCGAAGACGATGACGACGCTGCAGGAAGGAGACGGACGCGTGAGACGGACGCGTGAGGCGGACGAACGAACGAACGAGGGTCGCGTCGCTCGCTCTGTTTCGTTCGTCTCGAGTCACGAATCGTCGATCCGTACCCATTTCTTGGCGGGATTTCTTCGTTTTTTCGGGATCCAGACCCTCGCGTCGTCGTCCCCCCCTACCTGGGGACGACGCGACGCGATGGCTCGGCTCGTTTTTTGACGGATCACGAACCGTCGAAATGAAGGTCGAGGGTTACCGGGCACTTCTTATTTCCAGGGGAGAAAGATCTCATCTGCCAGGGTGGGCATTTTCGCGAGTCTTCAATCGTCAATCGTACCCAATTAAGAAAAGATCTCCCCAAAGATTCTCGCGGGAACCCGGCATCTTGTTTTTTTCCGAGACGAGTCAAACACGGAACGCGAATGGAACGGTCGGTCGTCGAAAGTCGCCAGCGATCGAAGAGCCGGGGGAGAGGAGCCGTCAGTTCCCGTCCAGTAGTGGTGGTGGCTGGACGCGGCGTCGTCCTCGGCGGCGACGATCATGGCGACGGAGGATGACGAGGTGGAGGATGTGGAGGATATATTCGTCACCGATCGCCGCGCGGTTTCGGTTTCGTCGGGATTGATGGACGGAACGAGGAGGAGGACGGCGGCGACGATGACGACGATGACGAAGCGTGAGGAGGAGGAAAAAGTGGGCGGCGGTAGCTTCGGAGGCGTGCGCGGCGCGGTCGACGCGACGGTGAAGGGTGGCGACGAGGTGATTGATGGACGTGCGGGACGGGAACGAGTGATGGAGATGGAGGTCTCGCGCGCGCGTCGACGGAACGGAGAGGTTTCGAGAGGTGAAGAGGAGGACGCGGGCGTGGGCGTGCGGCCGGGCTCGGGGAAGATTTTCGTGCACACCTTTGGATGTTCGCACAATCACTCGGACTCTGAGTTTATGGCGGGACAGTTGGCGGCGTATGGGTACGACTTAGTCGATAAGGCGGAGGACGCAGACGCGTGGTTGGTGAACACGTGTACGGTGAAGAATCCGAGTCAAAGCGCGATGAACACGGTTATTGAACGAGGTAAAGCCGCGAATAAGGCGATGGTTATCGCGGGATGCGTCCCGCAAGGGGATAAGGGGGCAAAGGAGTTGAAAGATGTCAGCTTGTTGGGAGTGACGCAGATCGATCGGGTCGTGGAGGCGATGGAAAGGACGCTCGCGGGGGACACGGTGCGAATGTTGGAGAAAAAAGCGCTCCCAACACTCGATTTGCCGAAGGTTCGACGCAACGAATTCGTCGAGATTTTACCCCTCAGTACCGGCTGCTTGGGTGCGTGCACCTATTGTAAGACGAAGCACGCGCGAGGTGATCTCGGTTCGTACGAGATATCTGCCCTCGTGAGCCGAGTGGAGCAAGCCATATCTGAGGGCGTGTCAGAGATTTGGCTCTCAAGCGAAGACACGGGCGCTTACGGCATCGATCTCGGTACAGATGTCGCGGCTTTGTTTCGTGCCATCACTGCGGTGCTCCCCACCGATGGTTCAGTCATGTTGAGGCTCGGTATGACGAACCCACCGTATATTTTGGCTCACCTCGACGCCGTGGCTGAGGCTATGCGCCACCCGGCAGTGTACACTTGGATGCACATTCCCGTTCAGAGCGGTTCAAACGCAGTATTGGACGCCATGAAGCGTGAATACACGGTTGAAGAGTTTAGAAAAGTGTGCGATACCTTGCTCGAGGCTGTGCCAGGCATGGTGATTGCGACGGATATCATTTGCGGCTTTCCTGGCGAGACTGACGAGCAATGGAAGGAGACGATGGACCTCATAAAGCATTACGAATTTCCAGAGGTCCATATTTCTCAGTTTTATCCGCGTCCGGGTACTCCCGCCGCAAAGATGAAGCGCGTTCCCACACAAATCGTCAAGGCTCGCTCCCGGGAGCTGACTGCCTTGTTCGAGTCGTACCAGCCGCACACGCAAATGGTGGGCAGGACCGAACGCGTTTGGGTGAGCGATATCGCTCGAGACGGCACCTCTTTGGTCGCTCACACGAAGAATTACACTCAAATTCTTTTACCCGGTGGCGAAGAACAACGTGCGAGGCTCATGGGACGAAGTGCCATGGTTGAAATCTACGAAGCGTCGCGCTGGTCGTGTAAGGCGCACGTCGTCAAAGTCATCGAAGCCGATCCAACCGTCGCGCGGGTCGAACTCTGCGTGATATCGAGCGAAGAGGAATCCAAGGCGATTCGAGAAAAGCTGACAAAAGGTAAGCGAGTCCGCATCAAAAAGCCAAGTGATGCCACTAAGATGCAAGGTTGCGCTACTTGCGGCGCAGAAGAGCCGTGCGGCAGCGGCAGCGGCTCCATCAGTACCCAGAGTCTCTACTCGCGCGTGTTTACGATTGAAAACTTACTCGTTATCGGCGTTTGCTCTGGAGTCGCGGGGCTCGCTTACGCTAGATATGCCCAAACTAGATCTTAGTCTACATGTATTGGTACCGGTATATTTCTACTTCTTTTCAATGCGCACAGTTCTAATCATGGTTTGCGTCCTCGAGCAACGAGATATATCTCCTTGCTTTCAGTTCGCGTCGCTTTCGGCTTGAACCAACTGACTTTTTCGAAATGCGGCTTCGTCACCTTCGCTAATTCCTCCACACTTCCGCCACCTTCTAAAATTTTAACAACCAGATTTCCATTCGGCCGCAACGCAACCGAACCTCCGAGCGCAACGTCTACCGCGCACTCTGCGAGCTCCAATGACCGCGTCGCATCGAGGCTCGCGATTCCACTCGTGCTCGCCATCATGTCGGATAAAATCAAATCGAACGGGCGGGTTTGGACGTTCAAATCTCCAGCAAACTCATGAAAGTTTCGAGCATCCTCGACCAAAGTCACGACACGGCTCTGGTCGACGTAAGGTAACCCAGAAACGTCAACCTCGGTGAGATCGACGCCGACAACGTGCGTGGACCGAGGGGCTCGTTTATGTACGGCTTGTATCCACGCTCCGGGCGCACATCCGAGATCCAAAACACGCGGTCCGGTCGGTCTGAGGCTTCGAAAAAGTGAAAACTTCTCGTCGAGTTCCAACAACTTTAGTGCGCTTCTGGCGACGAAGCCGAGGCGCTTGGCCTCTCGGGCGACCGGATCCAACACTCGTTTCGCAGCGGACATCTCATGTACATTGGTCGGGAGCGCGGAGGGGTGAAGACTGCAACGTCGTGTGGGGAATGGGTATGGTTATTGAAAGAAAGTTTTTACGCGCGAGACTTGTAGGTACCTTCCTCGGTGTTGACGATGATTTGTTCGCCAATGTTGATGAAGAGTGGCACGGTGACGACGGCACCGCAGTCGAGCGTCGCCGGCTTGTCACCACCGCTGGCGGTGTTACCCTTGAGACCCGGATCAGTATCGACAACCTCGAAAGTGTATGGGTTCGGGACTTCACAGCCAATGACCTTGCCGTTCCACTGCACGATGCCGCACTCCATTCCCTCCTTAACAAACTTGCTCACGGCGACCGGCGGCACGCGAAGCTCTTCAAATGTTTCCATGTCCATGAACATGTAATCGTCGCCATCCATGTAAGTGTACTGCATCTGGGCCTTGCTCACCTCGGCGAGCTGAAACTTTTCACCAGAGCGAAACGTCTTTTCGTTCGTGTTACCGGTGAGCAAGTTGCGAAGCTTGGTGCGAACGAACGCGGAACCACGACCCGGCTGGACGTGCATGAACTCTATTGTCGCGTGAAAAGTGAAACGTTAGTCGTCGCCCTGTGATTACGCGCGTTCGACAGCCTGTGCTTGAATAGGATAGCGAATAATCATAGTCGAGCGCGAGCATGAGCGACTCTCAGTCGAAACGACGGCGCCGCTGACGCTTCTGTGACGTACCAGTGATCTTCCACGGGGCGGAATCGATCTCGAGAGAGAGTCCAACCTTGAAGTCGGCGGTCGAGCACGAGAGCGCGTTCACCTGTTTCGTGCGAGAGACGCGTGACGGTCAGTAAAAAGGTTTCCTAAAAGTGTTGACGTCGGCGGCGTGAGGGCGAACGCTATCCGCCGAGAGCGGTCGACGACGAACCTTGACCGGGCCGCGCACCGGCGCGGAGCGCTTGGCGATGCCGTTGGTGCGTCTGAACGCGGAAACAGAGGCGATAGATTGCGTGGCGGAAAGCATGTCGGTGCGGAAGTGACGCTTCAGCGCAGTGGCTGGTGAGGGCCACAGTATACAGGGTATTTTTTACATTGTTACTGTATACGCGTTGTACATGCTAAGCGGGGTGCGTCGCGCTCCTGAAGACAGCCGGGTCGGTAGACTCGTTGCCAATTTGTGCCTGATCTGTGAAGGTTCGAACGAGTTGCGAGCTGTGCTGCGGCGTGGATGGACCATCTCCTTCTGACGGCAGGTGTACGGCTCTCGATCCGACTTTACGGCGATATATGCGCTTGTGCTTGCCCCCGACGTCGAGTGAGAGATGCGGCAAAGGGATGGGTATATGCTTCATCTCTCTTACGGAGTCCATACTCGTGCGAGGAGAGACGTGCGGAGACAGGCTGCTCGGGCTGACGGCTGGTGAATCCAAGTCGGTGGCTTGAGCAGCGTGAGATGCCATCGCTGAGCGTTCGCTGTGAGGCCTGTTAGCAGCCGTCTCCGTGTCCTCTGGCTCAAGCATTTTCTTCTTCCACATGTTGACAGCGACGTTGGTGTACGCCTGTGCCTTGCGAACGGCGGCGTCCATCTGTGGTAAGGTTAAGCTATTCGCCATCCAAAGTGAAACGCCCGGCGGCCTGAGGTGCAAATTGATTCGATGATCGCGAGCAACCAGTTCCAGCTGCTTCTTCTTCGTCGTTGCGGTGAGAGCATTCAGCACATCAGCGTACGAAGGGTGTTTCATTCTTTCATCTTCACTTTTGTTCCGTGTGAACGGGTTCAGACGATCCCATAGCAAACCAAAAGTGCTCATTCCGCCGTCGTAAGGAGTGAGGTCGCGGAAAGTGATGAAGTCTTTATCCTCGACGTCCACTACGATGACCGTCTCGACTCCCATCTCTTTGCGCATGACATCGACTGGCACACTGTTCAAATATCCACCGTCGACTAAGAGCTCGTCGTTTTCGTCACGCACCGGAGGTAGCAGACCGAGTACTGTCATCGATGCTCTGACACACCTCCATAAACGTCCAGAGGTGTGCACAGTCAAAGAGTTCTTGGTGAGATTGGTGCTGCAGCAAAAGAAATTTAGCCAAAGATCTTCAATTTGTGAGTCAGATCCAACGGAATTCATGATGACATTGTCCAATCCCTTACCACTGAAGAGTGACAGCAACGGAAGGGTCAAATCAGTCAGCAAGTGATGAGGAGAATTCAACATGTGCATGTTGTTCCTCAGCATCGGCAATATGTGGCTCGTCGATAACGTGCGCGCGTACATCCCAGCCGTGAGAGTTCCCTGACTTGTTCCTCCAATGCAGTCAATCGGAATTCCGTTTTCTTCGAGGGCTCTGAGCGCTCCGAGATGCGCGAGACCGCCGCCGCCGCCACCAGTGAGAATGACGCCAACAGAATGACCCGAGATGTACCGAGCCAGTCGATCCATGTCATCTTTAGATGAAATTCTCACGTGATGGTGACGCGATAATGTTTGACGGTTCTTTAGCCAGGCTTGTGTTCCAGATGGTGTGCTTCCAGCCTCGTGGATCAACACAAGTTCTGCGCGCACGCTGTGGCGAGCTCGCCAAATGAGTCGCTGCTCGTGAACCAGAGGTGTTTTGTTCTCTCGGTTCGCGTGAGCCACGACGAGAACACAATCCGCTTGACTTGCACAAACTTTACTCCAGCTGCTGGACCGCGGGTCGGCTTGTAAAATGATGAATCGATGTTCTTCTTCTTGTTGAGCCATCCAGCTGGTGAGTTTTGATCTGTAGAAGTAATTGTCCAATCTTTGGGTAGTGCCGTCGGCGAAGATTTCATCGATGGCTGAGCTACTCAACAATACGGTGGATCCAAACATGGACAAAGCATCTTGTAATGCGTTTGAAAACTCATTCATTTTCGTCGCCGGATCTGCAGGTATGAGGTAGATGGTAACGAGCTCTGCTTGAGCTCGATCTCCATCTCTCAGATTGTTTTGTAACTTGCACGCAACCAGCTCTAGCAAACGACTCGAAACTTCGGAGTGGTGCGCGTTAATGAGTTTCAGTGCGCCGTGAGACATTCTAACTAGCTCTGAGTCTCTCGAGGTGATCGCTGTGGATGAATATTTGCCATGGGCGAGCAGCGGCGCTTCACCGAGCGTGTCTCCTCTTCCTCTTTCCCGGGTGATGACATCGCTTTTATCGTGCTTGCTCGATTGTTTGAGATGTACGCGACCGCTGATGACAACAAACATACTCGTTGCATCTTCATCAACCAAGAAGACGTGTTCACCACTCTTGAGCCAAACACGGTTGAGCCCAAACCCAATAAAGTTGCGGATGAGTACGCCGAGCGACGAAGACGCCTGTCGCAACAGGGCAACATAAGCTTCCGTGTCCGCTTCGCGCAACGCCTCTAGAGTCTCCGAGCTGATTTCAAGCATCTCACAATTTTCTTCAACGCTCTGAGTTTCTCTGAATGGTGTGCGCGTGATGAAGTGGGTCGAGCCTAAAAGTTGTGGTGCCCGCACCGGTTGACCACGCAAACCGTCTCCCTTTGGCCATGGCACGGCTTGCCGCACTATCGATCCTTTCAAGAGGATGTAAAACACACTTGTGCTGTCCCCTTCCGTGAATATCTGTTCCCCCTTGGCAAATGTCCTCCGGGTGCAGTGTTTGCTCAGAAGTGGTATCTGTTCTAAAAAGTCTGCGTCGAGCGAACATGCGTCATCTGCCTCGGGTTGACCGAGCAGCGCGTGCCGAGGCATTCCTAGGAAATCAATCAGGGTAAACTGCGCCACGCGCCAGAGCCTCGCGATCGCTTGCTGCAGATATTGCTGTAACGTGTGCGGATGTCGTCGAACAAACTCCAAGAAGACAGCCTGAGACACTTGCACCACTTTTGCTCCGTCACGCATGGCGATGCAACTGACGCTTCTTCGCGCACTGTCCAACACGTCAATATCCCCCACAGACTCCCCTCCTTGCAAAATATTCGTCAACACCGGCGGAGCCCCGTTCCTTGGATGTAAGTACACTCCCACAGACCCCTCGACGACGATATAAATCCCCTTCTCGCTCGAATCTCCCTGCCTAAACAACACCTCGTCTGGAGCCAACCTCGCCTCAGCGCTCGCCTCAAACAACTCCTTTGACAAATCCAACTCAAGCACGCTAAAAAACTTTGTCCTCGCAAAGAAATCCGGCATCGACGCATCCCGACTGTCATCTCCGCCGTCATCCCCGAAAAAATCCCCGCTCGCCCGGCTCGACTCCCCGTCGCTCCACGTCTCGTCCTCCCGTCCGACGGATTCTCGGCTCGACGCCGACCCGCTCCTCGGACCGCTCCCTCGTTCTCCGATTCGTCCTCGAAGCACCTCCGCGCTATCCCCGCCGTCCCGCCCTCGCAATCCAAGTCCACCGCTCTTTCCTCCTCGTCTTCCTCCACCCCGTTCCCCGACCGCCGTCGTCCCGTCAACATCCGTCAGACGCGCATCTCCACCAACCGTCGTCGTCTTCGCGAAATCCTCCTCATCCGAGTCAGCCACCCCGTCGTCCTCGGCGTACGACGACGATCCGTACGACGCGTAGACAACCACAAGCGCCACCGCTGCCGCGACGTACCCCATCGCCCGTCGAATCCGTCGAGTCTTCGCATCCGTCGTCGTCGTCGTCGTCGTCGTCATCATTTCTTTCGACCGCGAAGAGTGAACGAGATTGAATTCCACCACTTCACCTCACCTCTTTCGCGCTTCTCAAAGCGCTTTTTATTTGCCGCGTTTTTCACAGAGTGCGCGTGATTGGTGCGAAACGCGAGTGCGCGACGGACGGAGGGCGCGACGGACGGAGGGCGCGAGACGGTGGTTGAGGGTTGTCGACGCGCGACATGAAGTCCGGGGTCGGTAAACCGATCCACGGCGGCATCGCGGGCTGGCGCCCAGTTTCGCCCGCGGGATCTCAGCAGTTGACGGTGCGCGTGGGGGTGTGCGCCATGGATAAAAAATCGCGCTCGTCGGCGATGAAGGAGATTTTGACCCGGTTGGAGGCGTTTGGAGAGTTTGAAATTGTGATTTTCGGCGATCGGTGCATCTTGGATGCGCCGGTGGAGGAGTGGCCGAGGGTGGATGCGTTGATTTCGTTTTACTCGAATGGTTTTCCGCTCGCCAAGGTGGAGGAGTACGCGGCGTTGAGGAAACCGTTCGTCGTGAATGAGCTGAGCGAGCAGTGGACGCTGTTGGACAGGCGGTTGGTGTATAAGAGGTTGCAGGAACATAATATTCCGGTGCCGAATCACGTGGTGGTGAACCGGAACGATTACGTGAAGAAGGGGCAGGTGAGGAAGAAGCCCGAGGGCGACGAAGTTGCCCTGCCGGATCAACCGACGTTTGAACCGAAGGATTTCAACCAAGACGAGGGGTATGTCGAGCTTAGTGGAAAGCGCATTTATAAACCGTTCGTTGAGAAGCCGGCCAACGCGGAGGATCACAATATTTTCATCTATTATCCGCACAACGTAGGCGGTGGTTACAAGCGACTCTTTCGGAAAATCGGCAACCAGTCGAGTCAGTACTATCCGCCGCCGGATGGTAGCTCTGGTGAGCTGACGTACACCCCTGTTCGTAGGTCTACGTCGTTCATTTACGAAGATTTCATGTCCACGAACGGTACAGATGTTAAAGTGTATACTGTCGGGCCGGATTACGCACACGCAGAGGCGCGAAAGAGTCCAGTGGTTGATGGCCGCGTGCAGCGAGATGAGAGCGGTAAAGAAGTGCGTTACCCCGTCTTGTTGACTCCAGAAGAGAAGGAAATAGCGAGGCGCGTGTGTGTGGCTTTCGGTCAGCGAGTCTGTGGGTTTGATCTTCTCAGAACAAAGGGGAAGAGCTACGTCTGCGACGTCAACGGCTGGAGTTTCGTCAAAAACTCAAAAAAGTATTACGACGACGCATCTGTGTGTCTTCGCGCGATGATCCTGAAGGCTGTGGCGCCTGATCACTACAGCACTCGACCTGCTGAGAAAGCTGCAGCATCGACGAGTGCGCAAGATGATGTCTCTCCCTTAGACGTGCCAGATAACTCGGAGAGATCTGATATCCAACCGCAGTCATCCCAGCAAGAACCAGCCGAAGAACTACGCGCCGTGTTGGCTGTGGTGAGACACGGTGACCGCACCCCGAAACAAAAGATGAAACTCAGAGTGAAGAATCCTGAACTGCTTGAACTCATGTTGAAGTGTACAAACGGACGCACTCGAAAGCAAGCAAAGCTAAAGACTCCGCAGCTGTTGCAAGAGTTGCTCAACATTTGCCGCACGATTTATTCCAAGCTCGTCGAGCAACCACCTGCGGTGTCGAAAGACGTCCAGGCGCAGGAAGAAGCGCAAGAAGAACTCGAAGCGTGGAAACAAATCGTTTCCATTCTAGAGGAGGGGGGACATTTCAGCGGTATTAATCGCAAGGCTCAGCTGAAACCGTTGGAGTGGGAGCGCATAGTCCCAAATTCGGATGATGTGCACAACGAGCGCGTGACTGAGGCTCTTCTCATCATCAAGTTCGGTGGTGTGCTCACCTATTTGGGTAAGTACCAAGCTGAGACTCTCGGTAAGGCTTTCCGCGTGCGTATGTATCCGCGCGGTAACTACTACGGCTCCGACGCCGATGGTTTGCTTCGCTTGCACTCAACCTATCGTCACGACCTGAAAATATACTCCTCTGATGAAGGTCGAGTCCAGATTACAGCGGCAGCGTTTGCGAAGGGTTTGCTCGCTCTCGATACGCATATTGGTCAGCTGACTCCTATTTTAGCCTCTTTAGTGACGAAGGATGCTAAACTGCTAGACTTTGTGACGCACGATGTGGAGGAGGATATCCTGCACTCAAAACACAGGCTCTACACAGCGATGACTCAGAGACCGGGTGAATCCTCGGATGCTTCCACCGCGCTCCCTGATGACATCGGAGGACTCTCTCAGACCCTTCGATTTGCATCCTTAAACAAGTTCAAGGTTGTCACACAGATGGTGATGGCGGCCCATCGCTTCCAAAATGCGGGTGATTCAAGCAAAATCCCAGAGCCCGTCACGCTCACCACAAAGCTGATGGGCGTCCCGCAAAAGCCGCTGAAAAAACTTGAAGAGCTCCATGAATTGACGAAATCCGTCTCCATTCAACTCAGAGCGATGCTCATGGCGAGTCAAACCCGATATGAGTCCACGGTGGGCGTCTCGGATCGGATCAACTGGGCCGACACTCGTTCTGCCGTCGCTCCGCGAGGCTCCTTACCAAAGGGAGGCCTTCAGCAGCTCAAGTCGATGGTTGTCCCAGCAGGGGGTGAATCTTTCTTACTCATGTACTCGAGATGGAAAAAGTTGGAACAAGACTTGTATCACTCTCGCAAGGAACGTTTCGACATTTCTAAAGTCCCGGATGTGTACGATGCAGCAAAGTACGACGCAATTCATAACGAGCATCTCGGGCTGGAAGGACTTGAGAAAATGTACACCATCGCGAAGGAGCTCGCGGACTGCATTGTTCCCAATGAGTATGGTACCACAGCTGCGAGTAAACTGAGAATTGGGGGTACCATCGCGAACAGCTTGATTGCCAAATTACTCAGCGACTTGAACAACACTCGGGAGGAATCGTTTGCTGTCGAGAATGGCAGCGTGGTGTTTGGTGACGTCCGTCGTCTGTCCATCAACGAAAAGATTCCCTTTAAAGTGGAAAATGAACCCCATGCTGACGACACGGATGAAGATCAAGCTGAACGCGAACGTGAAGAAGAAGAAGAGGAGCAAGAAGAGTTGAGCACCACTCGATTGAACCTGAGATATGCCACGGCTCACGGTGTGCATAGCCCATTTAGACACGTGCGCACTCGTCTTTATTTCACCTCCGAATCTCACTTGCACTCGCTTCTCAATGTTTTGCAGTATGCTCACTTGGACACTCCTCGCGAGTTCCCTGAACGCGGTCGATCTCCATTCCAACCCATGATGAGAGAGCACGAGAGCGACGGGGAATCGCGACCAACCCATGTAGCGGAGGATCTGTCCACCAGTGCCTCTCCTCGCAAACCCCCGGGTTTACCCATCAGTCCCGTTAAGCCTGAGGATGCTCCTCGAAATACGGCGAGTCGAGCTGCTACTTCAGCCGGGGCTAGTAACGTCAATCGCCCATCGCTCATCAATGAAAAGTTGGCCCAACATCTCAAGGGTGAGAAGGAATTGGATTACTTGACACACATCGTGTTCAGGATGTTTGAGCGATTCCATGTGCCCCCGTCTGACCCTCAAAGATTCCGTATCGAGATTCTCTTTTCCAGTGGCGTCGGTCTCAACCCTTTCAAAGAAAATATCGTCGAGTTGTTTGACAAAAATATGGATTATCAAACCTCTTCCTCGCCCGACATTGAAAACGAAGAGGAGGTTGCGGAGACTCTGATGCCTGAGATTCAGATACAGAACGATAAGATTCATACAGATCACGAATATCTTACCTTGAGCACTATGGAAGAATATCTCGTCAACTACAACCGTCGGTACCGTGGAGCAGACTCAGCCGACGGGACTCCGGGCAAGTCGGGTAGGAGTTCTAGTACGGACGGACGATTTAGGGAAGGAAAGAACCTCTTTTCTCACTGAAGTTCGTCTGCGTCTTGCAAACATTTGTAGATTTAACGTTTCAATCGTAGATTGCCATTAAATTTTAACCTTTTCTTGCGCTAGAATAAATCAACAAAGTGTAATCAACTCTCTAAGTATCGAGAGCTCGTCGTGAGCTCGCGAAAGTTGAGTTGTCGCTAGTAATATTTAGTCACCGTTTTCCCAAACAAGCATGGTACGCTTACCAACCATGACGTCAACGAGCTGACCGAGACGCGTGAAGACGGACTCTTGGACGTACGGCACACCGTATTTCTCGCATACAGCCTTGACACGCGGTTGCATGTTTTGGTAAGCACGCATGGACATGTCCGGGAACATGTGGTGCTCGATTTGGTAGTTGAGCCAGCCGTGCATGAAGTCGTTAGCATCACCACCAGTCTTGAAGTTGGCAGAACCAATCACAGCACGAAGGTAGAAGTCATCGGAGCGCGGCTTGGTCTCCGTCTCGAAGCGGTAGATGTCATCACCAACATGGTTGGTGGCGATGATGATGAACGAGTGAATGTTCGTCATGACATCAGCGAGAACTGAGGTAAGGAAGAAGGCGAGCGCCATTTGCTGGCCACCGATAGCGAAGCCAATCGCCGGAAGCGCGGCGAAAGACCAGAGCGCGTACGGGGCGAAGCACTTGAGCGTTTCAAAGAGAGCACCGAATTGGCCGTTCGACACCGCATCTTGCACGGCGGTGAGAACCGTGGACGGCAAGTGACCAGTCCTGAACGGGTTCTTCGCCTCCCCGCCAGCCTTTGCGGCTTCACGTTCCTTGCGCGCGAACAACTCCTTGAGGGTGTTCGGCGCATAGTAGAACCACTTCCAAACGAGAGCAAGTCCAGCGACTTGCGCGTATCGCATGAACATCGGGGTGTTGCCCTCACGAAGCTCCTTCATGTTACGCTCGACGAGATCCGGATCGGCGTCTTCACCCAGTTGGTAGTGGTGCAAGTGGTTATGTTCCACATCCCAAGCCTCTGGAAGCATCCAATCCATCCAGTCGGTGCATCGACGCCACAAGCCACGCGCAAACTTTCTGCGGTGGAAGCGGCCGGTAACCTCACCGTTTGTGCTTTGAGCCGCGTTGTAGCCACCGTGGCACGTGTGGTGACCAACCATGGTCCATCTGGCGCAGATGGCAGTCGACATAAGGAAGGCCGCGATCGGGTTCATGCCGTTGAGCCAACCCGGCATGTTGAGACCAAGCATCGGCATGCCAGCCAAAGCCACGAGACCGCCAAAGTAGCACAAGTTGGCCCACGTCAAGATCTTCTTCAAGTGCTTAACATCCGCTTCGAAGTGTTCCGGAGCCTTGTATTCTTTCTCAATTGCGCGCATTTCGGCAGCCCATCCGGCAAGATCGAGGTTCTCCCGCCACTTACCGGTTTCTTTGAACGTCATGCCCATGCCCGGAGCCTCTTCTCCGTTGAGCGCGATCGCCCGGTTTCCAGCGCCCGCCGCGCGCGCACCACGCGCCGCAACAGCCTCAAAACGCACAGATCTCGCAGATCCACGCACTTGCACCGTTTTTTGCGCGCGCGCCACCCGACGCGTCGTCTTCGCGGTGTTACCCGCGACGATAATCTTACCCGCCGTCACCTTGCCAGCGTAGGCTTGCATCGTTCAAAAGCTTCTTCGCTTATCCGCTTTCGTTTTCTCGTTTTCCGCGCGTTTTAATCGAACGCGTCTGTACGACTCGACGCTTGTTTCGCGTTGAGTGTGAGAGAGGGACCCGTAGCCGTGCCTCTGTCGTCGTCTGCGTGCGATCTCTTTCGTCGCGCGCGTCGGTGTGCCGACAGACGCTCTCCGTCCACTCGGGATCATCTAGACCCGCCGCCGTGAGCGCGGTGCTCTCCGAGCCGGTTCGCATCCTATATGTGTAAACAGTTACAAATTGGAAAGCGGTGACGTATGCGTCGTGGATTTATTTTTTAACTTCAGCCTGTGTTTTTACGTATTTTCGCGTATTTTCGTTGATTTTTAAAATATAAAACATCGTTTTTTAGGCACCTGAAATCGGACGTATGGACTTTGAATGTCGACGTCATCGGAGAGGTGTTCGAGGTTCGCAGCCCGCCGGTTGGATGCGAACGAAGGAGCGAAGGAGCGAAGGAACGAGAACGATGGGACGAGCGATGTGTCTTTGCTTCAGTGGTGCGATTATTATTCAATTTCGGCAAAGAATTCTATAGTGCTCTTGAGCGCGTCGATGAATGCGTCGACTTCGTCGGGGCGGTTGTAAAAGTAGAGGCTGGCGCGGGCGCTGCCGGCGGCGTCGAGGTACCGGTGGAGCGGTTGAGTGCAGTGATGGCCGCTTCGGCAGGCGATTCCGGCTTGGTCTAATAGCGTGCAGATATCGTTGGCGTGGATGCCCTCCACGTTGAAGGCGCAGAGGGAGGCTCGGCCGCGGGATGGTGGCGGGCCGTAAATGGTCACTCTGGGCACTTTGGAGAGCTTTTTGTAGAGGTAAGCGCCAATTTCAACCTCGTATTCGTGGATTCTGTCCATGCCAATCTTAGTAAGATAGTCGCATGCTGCGCCGAGGGCGATAGCTTCGGCTATCGCCGGCGTACCCGCCTCGAATCTACCCGGCGGTGCAGCGTAGGTGCTCTTCTCAAGGAAGACGTCGGCAATCATTTCACCACCACCCATCCATGGCGGCATCGACTCCAAAACGTCCATGCGCCCCCACAAGAACCCGATGCCAGTCGGTCCGCACATCTTATGTCCGCTACCGACGATCCAGTCCGCTCCAAGGGTCTGCACATCCACCTTCATGTGCGGAACACTTTGGCAGGCGTCGAGGAGCACCTTGGCGCCGACACCTCTCGCGAGCTTAACAATCTCATCTACCGGTGCTTCGGCACCGAGAACGTTGCTCACATGCGCCGTCGTGATCAACTTGGTCTTCTCGTTCACGAGAGATCGAAGCTCGTCCATGTCCAACTCTTGAGTGTCCTTTGTCAACCCAACGAACTTGAGGACGCACCCTGTGCGCTCCGCCAACAATTGCCATGGAACAATGTTCGAGTGGTGCTCGAGCACGCTCAAGATGATCTCATCACCCTCTTTTATGTACTTCGTTCCCCAGGTGTTCGCGACGAGATTGATCGCTTCGCTCGCGTTTCTGGTGAACACTATCTCTCTGTCCGTCGACGCGTTGATAAACGCCCCCACCTTGCTCCGTGCTTGCTCGTACGCATCCGTCGCCTTGCTACTCAGGTAATGCACCCCACGATGGACGTTAGAGTTATAATCTTTGTAATAGAACATGTGTGCGTCCACCACTTGGTTGGGCTTTTGCGAAGTCGCCGCGTTATCCAGGTACACGAGCTGGGCGCCCGAGTCAGTCTTCTGGTCCAGAATCGGAAAGTCTTTTCTCGTCTCTTCCGCGAGCGTCGAGCTCGGAGCCGCCACCGCAGACGTTCTCGCGTGTCTACTCACTCGAACCCCTCCGTTCCCTCTTCCTTGTCTACGAGAAGTCGACGCCGGCACCGCAAACCCGCGGCCGAGTTGAGCCGCCATGATGCCCTCTTGCTCGAGCACAGGCACTGGACAACGTCACGAAAAGTGCTCCTTTGACCGGGTTACGACGACCGTATGCGGGTGAGTGTCCGGGCGTACGCTTGCCTCGGGCTCGCAGACGTCTCGCTCGCGATTTCTCTCGCGCCCCGAGTCGAGGTGTAGCGACTATCGTGCCGCTCGGAAAACCGCTGCGAAGAACCCACTCTCCTCTGAAGGAGCGTGTGTGTATTCAGTCATTCGGTCTTTTGTGGCTACGTGGGTGTGTGTGATGTTTACAGTATAAATCGTCTAATCAGAGACGCCGCGGGTGATTCGCGGCGCTCAGGGGCGAGCGCCCGCGCTCTTGCGCGTAGGTGGTTTTGCTTCGGGCGCGTCACCAAAGTTTTCTTCGGAATCGAAACCGGCGAGCGAGGAGGAAGATTTCGGGGCGTTTCCCGGAAGCAAACCGGTGCGTTTCTGCTTGGCTCTCGAGTTTGGCAGTTCTCCCGTCGCAGAACGCTTCTGTTGAGACCCCTTGGCGCGCATCGTCTCTCGCATCCGTCTAAGGGCTCCGTGCATCGAAGAACCCGGTGAACTGACCCCCGGAGGCGTGCTCAGATTTCCCGCGGAGAGTTGGCGTTGGAGACTACCCGAGAGCTGTCGCTGGAGACTGCCCGAGAGTTGTCTTTCGAGCGGTGACTGATTGTACAACTCAACCAGAGCGGGAATCGGATTCCCTATGAGCTTAGCGGCAATGTCCTTTTCACGTTCCGTTTTGGTGTGCTTCTCGCAGTACGCTGTGAATTTCTCCTTTTCGCTATTGACGGCTCGCATGTGACACGCCGCTCGGCGACAACAGAGCGGGTGAAAGACTATTTGACAGTGTCCGTGACAACACCTCATGAGCGTTCCGTTCGAACGGGTACAGTAACTGCACGACGCGTTTCGTCTTTCACGAGGAACATCATCCGGACTCACCGGTTTGATCGTTTCGGCGTTGTTTTTGTCCGCAATTGAAGCTTCCGGAACCCATTGTGCGCACGCAACATGACACCATTCCTTGCCATTCACAGTCTTCTTGAACGCCCCCAACTTAACAGGACAAAGAATACATGAGATGTCCCGATAAAGCGTCATCTTCCCTTGAAGCGTTAATTTCGAGGCTTTCTCATTCTTCACGATCGCCCTCCCACTGGCCGTGGCTTGCTGGCACACCCAACACAACCACTTGGAGTCAGTCTTCCCAGTCACCCCATAACACGAGGGATGCACGATGAGCTCGCACTGAAAACATTTTAACGTCTGGTTCATCTTTGATGCGTCTGATGTACCGGCGCAGACGCAGCATGCGTCATCATCGGACGTGGAATGGAAAGGATCAAGGAGAATTTGTGACATTGGCGAACGAATTGGAGATCCACCGAGAACGGGCGACCCGCTTCTCGGCGTTCCTGGAATGCTGAATGGCTTGAGGTGACTCGCAGTGCCGTCAAAGTTAGCGAGGCCAAACATTTTCTTCACTCGCGTCGGTGCAGCTTCGATCGCTTTCATCACCATTTGAGCACTTGGTGGCTTGTAAACCGGCGGTTCAGGTTTAGGCTCAAACACAGCTGCAGCGGAGCCTATCTCTCGTTTTGGCTTCGGCTCTCTTCGACCATCACCGACAGCCGCCTTGGCCCTCTCAAGCGCTGCTCGTTGATCAGCTTCCCGTTTTTCTTTCTTGAGCTGACGCTTGACCTCACGTAGCTTTGTCAAGTAGACATTCGCCTCGTCGAGGTTCGCCTTGCGATCTACTTGCTCTGAGTTGTCCTCGTCAAGTTGCTTCCCAATCTTTTCTGCAGCCGACTTGAGGTGCGTCCTATTCGCCTGGACGTGCCAGATGAGCTCATACTGGTGAGCGAGGATTTCTCCTTCGACCTCATCAGACGGTGCACAGGCTGCCAAGACTGGATCCGCAGCCATGGCCTTCTCTAATCGAGCCAACTCCTCTTTTGGTGATATGGCTTCAACCATGACGCGCTTTGACGACTTTTTCGTCATGGGTCTCCCGGGAAGTTGAATCTCTTCTTTTTTCGAAGTTTTTCTCAGACAATTGACACTGCTGTCAGGCGTTCCACATTTCTGCGACATGGTCTTCAGCTTGATGCAGACGGAGCACGGCTCAGACTTGCTCTTTGGCAACTGCGTCGTATGTGGACCCTTCCGCTGGAGTGTTTCCCCGGTGGACAGACTAAAAGGTTTGTCAAACAAGAGTTCAGTGTGGATGTGTATCGATTCTTCTCCACCGTACTCTTTCAAGTGCCTGAGATCCCCTTCCATACCGAATGCGGCGGCGCATTCACGAGTCACCTTTTCTGTATTGTCCGCCTCATCGTCGTCATCTACTTCTTCCTTCACCTTGACATCCTCCTCCAGCATCGTGGTAGTCGTCGTGGACGAAGGCAACCCATCGGTGACCTGCGTTGAGCTCGGTTCAGCACTAGCGGCGAAGCTTCCTTGCTCGCTTAGATTCGTCAAAGTTGACGGAACATTCACAAGACCGAACGATGCTAGCACTCCTGGCGCATGGTCTGGAAACACAAGTTTCTTGTCCATCTTCTTCTTCGCCTTATCCGACGCCTCGGTGCGTGTCTTCTTCTGACTGTTAATGTAACAGGCTGCTTCGTGACGAAGCCAAAGTCTAAGTTTTTCCAAAGTCTCATCAGCCTCTGATGAGTCATTCTGTCCTTTTCGAGTTTTTCCGGCTGTTTCGCGTTTGCCGAGCCACGTCTTGAGAGCAGACTGGTTGATTCCCACGAACGATGCGATATCCCGACACTTGTTAGCGCTATTTTCGTCTAAATCAATGATGTTCTCGACTATGCGAGCAACTTCGACGGCCGAGAGCCGCTGAACAAGCTCGATTCCCTTCTCGTACTCCTTCATGGGAGGCATAATAAATGGCTCAGATGGAACCGCCGGAATCGTCCCCACCACCGGCTTGACGCCTTTCACTTCCTCTTTCAGAACCTTGACGGGACTAGTCTCCGATTTCGCAGGAGTCGACGTGGATGCCTGCGCTCCACGAGCTTTTCTATCGTAATTGAGACCCGGAATCGGTATCCCAATCTTGTCTTCACCAACCTCGTAACGAGGACCGACGCTTACCATCGTGTACGCTGGATCCAAGTACCAAGGAGTGGCCGGTGCTATGCGGGCTAGATCGGTTGCATAGACTTGTCTAAAGAAATCCTCAGCGTATCTCCACCATGGCGCGACTTTCCGAGCCTCTTTTTCTTCCTCGTCGTTGTTTCCGACATTTCGTCTCCTCTGTTCGACGGGCAGCGAGAGTGGGTCAGTCCTCTAGTTCTATCGAGGTGTGAAGCGCGATCGATACAGAATATTATGTAAAACTATAAAACTTACTGAGGACGCTTTCGCATTGGCTTTCTTCTCGATCTCATCGAGCGTCACCGCCTCTGAAACAGTGTAAGGAGAACGCAACTTTGGGCCGCCTGGTTTTGACTTTGGCAGCAAATCACCGATCGCCTGCAAGCTAGACTCCAGTTTGGTGATCGCATCGCGAGCAGACACCTTTCCCTTGTCCTTCGTCGCCGTGGAACCCGCCATGGCGCCACACGGACGGCGCTGACTACCCAAACTCTACGACCCGGAGTCTTGATCCACGAGACCTTTTCGCCGGGCGCGCGCGTCCGACGCCCCTCGCGGTCCGTACAACCTGGCGTGTGTTGAAGTCTTCGTTTTCCAAACTTCTCGCACTAGCGGCGACGCCAAAGTCCGACGATCGCCGACGCGCGACTCGGTGTTTGGTCGAGTTGGACGTCGTCCCCTAAGAGGCGACGCGGTGACCTGAGGGCGGCAGTGTCGTGCACCTTTCAGCCCAGGTTCAAGCCGAACGATGGAAATCAGGTTCGATTCAGTTGATAGTAGAAAATTAAGTTCAAGTTAAAGCCTAATTTTTCAGTTTCAATTTCAGATGCTAATGGTCGAACCTATCGATCAAAAGAAGTGTCTTTCATGAAGCATAATGTGTCCTTCAATAGAAGTAGTGCGTAGAATTAGCGATCGACTTACACGAGTGATCGATGGGAAGAGCCTTTCGAAGACAGCGCTGGGGAGCGTCGTCACAACGCCGCGCGGCGATGTCGTCCGCGCCGCCGACCCCGCTCGTCGTGGTCTTATGTGGTCCAACGGGAGCTGGTAAATCAGCCCTCGCGGTTGATTTAGCCCGAGCCCTCGGTAGCGGCGATGGAGAGGTGATAAATGCTGACGCACTTCAACTGCACGAATCAATGCCGATCGTCACGGCGCGCGTGACGGAGAGTGAAACGAAGGGCGTGCCCCATCACCTGCTCGGAGCGATAAAACCTGGAGAGTGCTGTGATGTTCACCGCTTTTGTGATCTCGCGGTGCCGATTGTCCGCGAGTGTATCGGTCGAGGGAAGAACGTCGTAATTGTCGGTGGAACGACATATTATGCTCAGGCGCTCGTATCCGATTCCCTAGTCGTCGTCCCCACTTCTCACAAAGGAGACACCCTTGAGGACGATTTTCGAGACGACTTGTCTGGGTCCCAGGGTGGACGATGCATCTCAGCGCGTCAGGAAGCAGAAGTTCTGGACAGCTTTTCTGCTCACCGGCGGCTCGAAGAGGTAGATCCTGAGAGCGCGGCGCGACTTCATCCGAACGATATCAGGCGAGTTCGCCGGTATTTGGAAATCTACGATCAAACCGGAGTTCAACCCAGCGTGATTTTTACGGAGAAGCGAACGATGAAAAAATTCAAGTCAAGGTTCGATGAACTCGGTTGTCAGACAGTTTTCATCGCTCTGAAATGCGACCCGGACGTTCTCGATCGTGTACTGCATGCTCGCGTCGATTCAATGGTTGCTCGAGGGGTCATCGATGAAATTGAAGACTTTGCCCGAAAATTCGGCATAGACTCGGCGGAAGACGAATCTGGTGACGTCAGACAAGCAATTGGTTACTCGGAGTGGAAACCGTACTTGCGTGCCAAATTCGATGAATGCAATGCCTCCACTCAAGGCGTCGATTTCGAGTCAATGGCCAAAGAAGCGGTAGAGATGATGAAACGACATACTTGTAAGCTAGCGCGGCGACAGAGAGCCCGTTTGGAGACGTTCGCGCACAAGTATGCGTGGCCTGTCAAGTATATCGATGTCACCGCCGTTTTGCGAGCCCACATGGACAACTCCGCCGAATTTGCAAAGATTTGGCAGTCTCGAATCGTGGACGTAGCGGTCGACATGGCAAAAGAAGCTCAAACTCGCGTCGAAACGACATCCGACGAAGACTTCGGCGCCGATGATGCCCCCAAAACAGCTTGGATCGCGCGAACTTGCGAGGACTGTCGCAAAACGTTTCGAGGGGATCACGACTGGATGTCACACGTTTCGAGTAAGCGTCATCGTAAAGCCGCCGCGACTCGCCGGAAGCTCGAACGAGGCGAATTAGGTTCTAGACATCCGAAACGATCCAACATAGAAGTAGACACTGGGAAATTGTAGTTTAGACGTAGAAGGAGTATGTTTTCGTCACTGGATGTACAAATTACAATGAATCGAGCACGTGGGAATCGATGTCGAGGATGAACTCAACAACCAAACAGTTTCGGGATGAGGACGGGTGTCGTCTTTTTATACTTTTGATACGCTTCATCTTTACCCCATCTATCGTTGCCCATCTTCTCCAATATTGGTATCCCGCTCATCTTGGTCAACAGGTACGTAACAAACAAGGGAGAAGTGCACGCGCCGATTGCTCGAATGGGTGTCGACGATCCGAGGCCGTTCACCGCCAAGCCAGCCATGGCGCACCACATGACGATTTCCCCGAAATAGTTAGGGTGACGCGAGACAGACCAAAGACCGCTCTGGATAAACTTGCCCTTGTTCGCTAAGTTTGATTTGAAAACGTATTTTTGGATATCTGCCGTCACTTCAAAGACGAAACCAAACGCCCAGAGCGCCGCAAACGTCCAATCGCCCGCGTTCAGACTGGGAACCTGACCGGGAGAACCATTCAAAAGATACACCGGTAACGAAGTGACCCAAACCCACACGCCCTGCAAGAACCAATACACGGCGAACACGCCTGGATTCTCCTTGACGCCGTCGAACCGCGAGTCTCCTCCGTCTCTGTGCGCCCTCAAGCCAAGGAACACGCCCAGTCTCGCAGTCCAAGTCATGGCGAGGGCGCTCACGAGCTTCTGCCTCGGTAACATGGCTGACGATGCAAGCGTCACAGCCGCCGTCGACGCAAACGCCGCACTCCCGAGAACATCGTAAAACTTTTCCGTCTTCAACTTGGACGCGACAGCCCAACCGACAAACTGAATCCCAAAGTCAATCGCCGCGGCAACCAACATGCTCGACTCCACCGTTCCCGGCAGGGAACACCCACCGCCGCAAAAAACACCCTCGATACCACCGGCGCGGGTTCGAGTCGTCCCACCGCGTCCGACGCGCGTTCGAGTCGTCTTCACTGACGACGACGACGACGACTTTGTGGTGTCTCCCCCAACCGTTCCTCGGCTCTTCCACGACGAAACCGTCCTCCTTCCCGCGTTTTCCCCGCCTCGTCGCCGCGACGACGACGACGACGACGACGGACCGGACCACGGGTTCCACCGGAAGCTTCCACCGGGACTTATCCCTCGCGTCGACGCCGATGTCGGAAATCCACCAGTCGGGGGCGTTCGCATGTCACACAGACAGACACACAGACAGACACACAGACACACAGACACACACACACGCACACAGTTCGTTGGCAGAAGAAGCACGACGAAAAATAAGTGAGGTCCGGAGTTCGAAACCTGGGGTATGGGTCCTCCCCCCGGGTGCGTATTGTGCGACTAATATTTCAACGGTGTCAAAAATCACGCGTCTCCACTATGGAGAGTTGTCTAACGAAACCGATTTTGAACCCCGAAACCGATTTTAAACACGAAACCGAACACGCGCGCCGATTCGCGCGATTTCTCGTATTGACGAAGCACTTTTGGCGATTTTCACGAATCCCCGCGTCTGGGTGTCCGGGTGTCCGGGTGTCCGTCTCGTCTGTTCGTCTCGGTCGCGCGCGAAACAAGCGGACTCGCCGGGGAGTTTTTCACGCTTCACGCTCTTCACGCGCGCGTACGTGTAAACAACGACGCGAAAGCGGAAAACCAACCGAGTCAAGAGAACACACTCGCGCGTTCTAGCCACTCACGCGGCACCGCACAACGGCGCACGCGAGGGACGCGGGGACGTAAAAATGTCGTCCAGAGTCGCGTCTTCTTCCTCTGCGTCGTCGGTCGTCGTCGCCGTCGTCGTCCGATCGTCGGTGAGCTCGGGACGATCGCGGGGTCGTCGTCGCGTCGTCGTGGGATCCGCGCGCGCGCCGAGGACGGTGAGAAGACGGCGCGGTGGAGGCGGAGGCGGAGTAACGGTGGGGCGAGCGACCGCGACTGGTGGTGCCGACTCGAGCGATGGGACCGACGGGGGGGCGGCGGCTCGTAGCGCGGCGGTCGTGGACTTGTTTGAGCGCGCGGCGACGCCGATGGGTGCGGCGGAGAGAGCGGATGCGGCGATGGCGGCGGTTCGGGCGATGGGGCGCGCGGGGGAGAGCGGGGGGTCGGGGTCCGCGTCGGACGTCGGGCGAGCGTCGGCGGCGTCCGCGTCGGCCGTTGGGGCGGGATCCGGATCGATTGGTGGAAATGGAAGCGAGGGCTTGAAGAGCGCGGGGAAACAGGCATTGGGATCGTCGTCGTCTGGATCGTCATCGGCGAGGAAGCCAAAGGCGGAGACGTTCACGCCTGGGAGTGATTTTTGGAAGTGGAGTCCTCCGGAGGCGCCGAGCGGCGGGGCGGCACCACAGCTCAAGAGGCAGACGGAAAAGCGGGTGAGCGCAGCCGTGGCGTTCGCGGAGAGAGCTCCCGAGGGATCGTTGCAACTCACGTTTCAGAGCGATTTGGAAGCACCAAAGGAGCTCACGATTGAGTTTGAGACGCAAGCGGCCGGGCCGGAAATGACGCTAGAGACTCCGACGGTGGAGCTCGAGGAAACAGCCACGGCAGTTCGTGAGCTTGGATCCGACGGAACGACTGAAGGAATACTCGAAAACGGGTCTCGATGGTGGCGCGAGTCTGGGGAGGAAGAGCTCGAGGGTGGAAAGCTCTGCAGATGGACGCTCGTTCGAGGTGCCTCGGCGGATGGTTCCGTCGAGTGGGAAGAAAAGTGGTGGGAGACGAGCGACGCATTCAACTACCGCGAGCTCGGGGCCGTTAAATCGGGCCGAGATGCCCAAGGAAACGTCTGGCAAGAGAGCTGGAGGGAACAAATGACGCACGACGCGAAATCTGGCTTCTCCAACGCGTCAAAGCACATTTCTCGCGAGGCGAACAAGTGGGGCAAGCAAGCCGACGGAGCGGAATGGCATGAGGTTTGGGACGAAAACTACTGGGGTGACGGACGCGTCAAGCGCACATGCACGAAAAAGGGTGCAATCGCAGACGGGACGAACCCGGACGACGGTCATGGAAACCGATGGACGCACAAATGGGGAGAGGAGTGGGACGGCCACGGTGGGTGCGTGAAATGGACTGACTCCTTTGCAGATCGCGATCAGAGCGAGGACGGTGGAAGCGGACGAGCGTGGGGAGAGCGCTGGGAAGAGCGCTGGGGTGCATTCGCGCATAACGGCAGCGCAGGAAACCGCAGCGGAAGCACTTGGAACGACAGAGACGGTTACAAGTTTGAAAAGACGTGGGGCGAAGAACACTGGCACGACGGACGCGTGCACAAGTGGGGATCCACCACCGACGGTTCCGACGGTTGGGACACCTGGCAAGACAGCGAAGGCTGGTGGGAGCGATCACCGAGTTTCGGATGGGACGAAGCCGTATCCCACTCCCCCCAGTTGCTCTCTGTCCCTCTTCGATCCCGAGCTGCCGACGGAACGGCGACCACCGCCGGTAAAAAATCCATCGGGAGGGCTCCCGGTCGCGCCATCAAGCCTCCTCCGGGGAGCAAGCTCCACAATCCCAATCAATAAATTTTAAAACTCATTCGCAAGCGCGCATCGCACGCGCAGAGACACACCAGCAGCATGTAACACTTTTCAATCCAGCATTTCACGCGCCTTGCTTATAAAGGAATCTCTCTGTAACGCAGATAATTGCGAAAACGCGTCCACGCCCGGCCGTCGTCACACGGCGACTCTCGGGCGTGCCGCCACCGCATCGACCGCGCGCAAACGGACCGCGGTACTCTCGCGATGCGTTCCGTCGCCTCACTCATCGCATCGGCGCCATCCACGCGGTCGACGTCGACCAACGCGCGGGGGAGCCGCCGCCGCCGCCGCACGACTGTGACGTGTCAGGCGCGTAAACGAGGAAGTAAAGGAAGCGACACCTCGCCGAAGTACGTCCGACAGACGACGGATGCCAAAGACTCTGCGTCTACGGCAGCGCCACTCGCCCCCGGATGGTCCCTTGGAGACGCACTGGCGGAGCGAGACGCCGAGGAGAAGAAGAGCTCGGGGGGGAGCTGGATGGACGCGCTCGCATCTGTTCGCGACGCCAACGCGGCTAAGGATCGGAAACGCGCAGAGATGGGGGCGGAACTCGCCGAGATGGAACGGGAGGAGGAGATGGAGGATGATCTCATCGATACGACGTGGGTCACAGAGGCGGGGTCGATCGCTAAGAGGCAGTTTCGAGGTCTCAAAGATGGAGAGACTGAGGTGGATGCGGGCGAAGACGCAGAGTTTATCGCGTTTGGATCGGATGGGGAAGGCTACGATGAAGACGTTTGGGGACCAGATGACGAGATTATTGAAGACTTTGAGGACTTTGATGATGACATGGATATTTTTGAGCCGGGAGGACGCGAGGTGCGTCCTCGAGGTATACCGAGGGAGATGCGGTGCTTTGACACTGCGAAAATTTTCATTAAGGCGGGCGACGGCGGAGACGGCGCTGTGGCGTTCCGACGGGAAAAGTTTGTCCCCCAGGGAGGGCCGTCCGGTGGTAACGGTGGCATCGGTGGATCAATCTACATCGTGGCGGACAAGAACATGACTTCGCTCGATGGTTTCCGGAAAAAGGTACACCATCGCGCCGAAGCGGGAAAGCGAGGCGTCGGGTCGAAGTGCGCCGGTCGTAATGGGAACGATTACGAGATTCACGTGCCACCAGGAACCATCATCCGAGACTCTCGTAGTAAGAAGATACTCGCCGAAGTCACCAAGGCTGACCAGCGAGTTCTTTTACTCTCCGGTGGACGAGGTGGACGAGGGAACGCCTCCTTCAAGACGGCGAAGAACAAAGCGCCGATGATTGCCGAATTGGGTGAGCAGGGAGCCGAGTTCTGGGCTGAAATGGAGCTAAAACTCGTGGCGGACGTGGGGATCATCGGCATTCCGAACGCGGGCAAGTCTACTCTTCTCGCGAGCGTGAGCGCGGCCAAGCCAAAGATTGCAGACTACCCGTTTACGACCATTGTTCCAAACCTCGGGGTGGTTGAACGAGACTACGAGCGGATGGTTTTTGCCGACATTCCTGGTTTGCTCGAAGGGGCATCTGAAGGCATCGGCCTCGGTTTTGAGTTCTTGCGTCACACGAAGCGTACGAGAGTGTTAATACACGTCATCGACTGCGCCAGCGAAGACTGTTTTAACGCGTACGACGCTATTAGAACGGAGCTCGAACTCTTTGACGACGCTCTTGTGGCCAAGCCGGAAATTGTTGCCCTCAACAAGGTTGACGACATCGAAGCGACGGAACGAGCGCTGCAAATGAAAGAAAAGTTTGACGTCACCGGAATCAAATCCCATTGCATATCTGCAGTCACGGGTGAGGGCGTGGACGAGCTCCTTTCCGACGTTCAGGCGGCTCTTCGTGCGCTCCCCGCTGTCGTCGACGAGTGGGAGTCTGAAGTCGCAGATACGGGCCTTCGAGCCGCCGACGGTAAATCCATTCAAGATTTCACCATCACCGACACCCCGTACGCGTTTGTCGTCGAGGGCGAAGCCATCGAACGGTTCACCCAGATGACAAACTGGGACTACTTTGAGTCTTACAAGCGCTTTGGTCGAGTGCTCGAAATGTCTGGCGTCGACGCCGCGCTCAACGCCGCCGGCGCCGGCGAAGGCGACCGCGTCATGATTGGGAACTTTGAGTTTGAGTGGAGCAAAGATAAACGCGACCGCGTGCTGTATGAGACTTTCCGGCAGCGCGTCGCCGACGCGCCGGGCGCACCCAGAGGAAGTCGACACTGGCCCCACGCCGCGTAGTCCACTCCATCCATCCAGCGCGGTCGGTACCCATGAAAACGAAGGGCGGGAAAACGGGTCGCACACTTAAAACATAGCTTAAAAACCAGCGCTGTATGAAATCTCTAATCAATAGATCCACATATTCGTATACAGTAATAAAACCACCGCCCCTCCCATATTCCCTCGCTCTTCGTGTAGTAAACCCACCACACACCGCATCGCACCATCGTCCGAGTCAGCACTTGTCGCACACACGATCTCCGCCTCACGTTGAACGTTTCTCACTTTTGATTGGATGACGCCAGAGATCTGTCACCGAATACACGAGATCACACCTCTGTGGGTAAACACTGAGCGAAGACGCCCTAAAGTGACCGGGAAAAAGAACGGTCGTCGTCGTCGCGTGCGTTGTGTCCTTTTTCCCGCCGATGTGTCCCATCCGCACAAAAAAGCGTGCCGTCGCCATCGCCGCGGCCGTCGACGCACGAAACGCGCGCGCCGGGCGCCCGGGGGGGGGACGACCGGGCGATTCACATCTCGTAGTCGCGCCTCGACGGTGAGCGGGGGAAGAGACAAACGTCCGCGGGGGAGACGCATCCATCGTGTTTGACTCCCGACACGGGGTGGTTTTTTTTCGTAATCTATCTCGAGCACCTTTAATCTCTCGGCACGAACCGAGCCGAGGGGAGCCGAGGCCGAACTGAACGGCCGTGGACGGCGAAGGGAACGTCTCGGTACGGCTGAGAACGCGTTCGTCGTCGTTCCGTTGACGCGGAGTCGTCGTCGTCGTCGTCGTCGTCGTCGTCGTCGTCGTCGTCGTCGTCGTCGGTTACGCGTCGTGAGGAGGCATTCGGGGCGCGAGAGCCGTCGACGGGCGGCACGGGGGGGGCGGTGCTGAGTAGGCGTGTTGCTCGTCGGCCTACACATCACTGTTTAGTCATACGTACGAAAGAAAAAAGGGGCTGCACATTGGGTGGTTACTTTCAACTTCATTGGATTCGCTGGGCTGACTTGGCTCGGGTTGGCTTTTTGGGGAACATGACTGAGGAAGGAGAGTCTCGGAAGGATGAGGGAGATGGAAAGAAACGAAGGGACGATCGAGGGGCAAAACAGAGCGAGGGGACTGGAGAGGTGCCCAAGGTGAACGTGCCTTTCGGGTTTTCGCCGTACCAGGGGGTTGGGTCGAACAACATGGTGGGACCGTACGGAGGGTACGGGGTGCCGATGATGGCTGGGCCGCCGGGACTGATGATGCCGGATCCGATGGCTTCGCTCTGGGCGCAAGCGGCTCTGTTGTCGAGAGGACATAGTCCGATGCCTCCGATGCCGTCCGTGACGGGGGCGAGCGGGAGTAAAGAGATAGAGGTAAAGGCGGAGGAATTGGACTCGAAGAAGATGAAGCGCATGAAGTCGAACAGAGAGAGCGCCCGGCGCAGTCGGCTCAGGAAGAGAGCTGAGACGGAAGACCTAGGGGAGAAGAACGATCAGCTCACTGAAGAAAATAAACAACTAATGAAAGAGTTAGGAGAAATGAGAAAAGAAGTTGAAATTCTCCGCCAGAAACTGAAAAAACTCGAGGAGATAGTACAGAAATGAAGAGGTGGTCATTTCACCCCCCCTAAAAGTCTGCGGCTGACATAGCTCACATAGACCCGATAGATACCTTCCCCCCTGGTCGCATATTCCACCTAACCTCACAACTGTACACGATGACTGTCTCCTTTGTCAATACTATTCTTTATGTATACACGAAACGAATGTCTGACTCGAGCGCGCCGGTGGGCTGGTAAAAACACTCTTCGTCATGAAGCACTACATAGCAAAATCAGCTAACGAGATCCGTGCTAACGCATCATCTACTTTTCTATTGGCCTTCTTGCGACTCCGGTTCGAGTCGAATCAAATCATCGATGCGAAGGATGGTGATTGCCGCCTCTGTGGCAAACTGAATACTTTTGATCTTGCTGAGAGCTGGTTCTAAAATGCCGCTGGAGAGATTATCGCGAAGCTCACCCTTGACTAAATCCAAGCCCATACCAGCGAGACTCTCCTTACCCTCCTGGCTCTGCGCTTGGTGGTGAACCGCTCTTAACTTGGCGACGAGTTCAGTCGAATCCTTCGCGGCGTTGACGGCGAGAACCTTGGGAATGACCAAGAGAGCATTTGCAAACTCAGCGATAGCGAGCTGTTCACGGCTACCAAGCGTAGTTGCCATGTTCTCCAAATAGATGCTCAGCGCAGCCTCAACGGAACCACCTCCGGCGACAACCTTACCGCTTTCCAGCGTGCGCTTCACAATGCACAAGGCATCGTGAACCGAGCGATCAATCTCATCCAACATGTAATCGTTAGCTCCTCGGAGCAAAACGGTGCACGACTGTGAGTTTGCGCAATCCTTGATGACAACCATGTCATCATCCGCCACGCGTTGCTCGACGACCTCTCCGGCCGTACCAAGCATAGACGCATCGAAAGTTTCGCCACCATCCATGTCAGACAAGGATAACATCACCTGAGCGCCCGTAGCCTTGGCGATGCGTCTCATATCATCGCGGTTGACTCGGCGGCAGGCAATCGCACCCGCCTCCACAAAATACTTCAAAGCCATGTCATCGATGCCCTTCGAGCACAGTACGACGTTCGCACCTGCAGCCAAAATCATCTGAATACGTTTTGCCGTAATTTCAAACTCTTGGTCACGAATCTTTTCGAGCTCCTTGGGGTCATTCACAAGCACTTGGACGCCCATCAACATCTTTGTCTTTTGCAAGTTAAAGTCAATGCAAGCAATCTTTGCGTTCTTCACTAACTTTGGCATCCCTTCCGCCGCCCGACCCAAGTTGAGAGCGTAGCCGTGGATCACGGATGACTCCTTGAGGCTCTTACCGTGCGCTTTTAAAATGTTGATCGCCTTGATCGGATACTTGATGTCGCCCATGTCATTGTACGTCTTGATGCTCATGCATGCGTCAACAACTAAGGCGGCAAAGAAATCCTCCTCCGCGCCTATGATCTTCGAGCTCATGCTCGTCTTCGCACACTGCAAAAGAGCATCTTTACCGAGAGATTCAACATGCGATGCCAACTTTCTCTCAATGTACTTCACGCTCTCGCGCATAGCCAACCTAAAGCCTGCGATGATATTTGTCGGATGGATTTTGTTCCTCACCAACTCGTTCGCGCGCTTAAGCAGCTCCGCGGCGAGGATAACGACAGATGTCGTACCATCACCGACCTCTTGGTCTTGAAGCTCGGCGAGTTCAACCAAAATCTTCGCCGCCGGGTGTTCCACCTCGAGCAACTTGAGAATCGTCGCCCCGTCATTCGTAATGGTGACATCTCCGATATCATCGACGAGCATCTGCGGTAGAACGCGGTAGTACATCACACAATTACATTCAGTCACCGTCCCATCGCGCGATCACTCTGACCGAGTCCGAAGAAAAACCGAATCGAATCGCGTCGTGCGAAACCTACGAGAGTCAACGCACCTTGTCCAGACCCACCGGCCCCAGAGAGGTCTTCACGATGTTCGCCACCGCTTGCACAGCCGTCGCTACGACACGTCATAAAACAAAACAAGGAAGCTCGGCGTCAGTCACTCATTCCGCATTCCGTCTCACCCTTTCCATCTTCATCACCCATCGGTCGTCATCAACCGCGCGGTCAAACGCGAGCGTGAACAGCAGAGATCCTTCAAAGTAATCTCACGCGTCGCCCGACGTCCATCGTTTTCCATCGTTTTCCATCGCTCCACGCACCGTTCGTCTGTCGAACATCCTGTCCGCTCTCGCGTTCGCCGAAGAAGACGTCCGACTGTCTTCGCATCTTCGTCGTCCGTCGGTCACGCTCTGACGACGACCGACTACCAAAGACCCGGGTTGACCTCGAAGTGTCGTCGCGTTGAACCTCGCGTGAAGATTATTCGATGAAAATAATCGATCGATCATCGGTGTGTATCGATAAAAATCACGTATCGATCGTTTTCGGTACGAAAAATACTTTCCTCGATTCAGTTTTGTCTCTATTCGATTGAGTAAGCGACGAGCCCGGCTTCGCAAAAATCGAAAGGGTGAAATTATCGATTATGTCATGGGATTGAAAGTAAAAATCGTCCGAGTGAGTTTGATCACCTTATGATGAATAAATAGAACGTTCGCCCTCTCAGTTTCGCCACTCGTGCACTTGACGACGAACACGGACGACGGACGAAATCCAACGCAACCAAAAGGTTCGACGGACGAAATGACGACGTCGGAGGATGGAAGAGGAGTCGCGTCGACCGCGGCGCGGTGCGCGTGGGCGTGCGCGTGCGTGGTGGCGACTGGATTGGTCGTCGCGAGGGCGACTGGACAAAGGGTGGGAGGTACCGGTTGGGCGGCGGCGTGGGAGAGATTGACGACAACGACGGCGGGACGGGGCGGTAAATCGTCGCGGAGGGACGGTAGGAAGACACGGGAAGATACCGGGGTGTTAGAAAGGGGATCGGGGACGATGGTTGGGGAAGGTGGCGTGGATGAGCGAAGGTATGTCGTATACGCGTCACTCACCGGAACGGCGAAGAGGTTCGCGACAAGGCTCAGAGACGCGTTGAACGCGAGCGAAGCCGCGTCTTCTTCCGCTTTCTCCTCGGGTTCGTTCGAACTCGTCAGTGCGAGCGATGTCGAGGATCCGGAGAAGATGTTTACGCCGCCTGATGGTGGACGAGTCGTCGCGCTTTTCGTCGTAAGTACGCACGAGGGAGGAATGGTGCCAGACGCGAGCGCTTGGTTCGCGCGATGGGCGAGAGAGGCGGCGTATGACGAAAGGACGGGCTGGATGTATCTTAAAAACGTGCGATTTGCGGTGTTTGGTTGTGGTAACAAGGAGTACGGCGACAATTTCAATCGAGCGGGACGCGAGCTTGACGCGCAGCTCGCTCGGATGGGTGCCGAACGCATATCGAGGCGGTGCGACGGCGATGAGGCGGGCGGACGAATGGAGACACAGTTTGAGGAATGGAGCGGTAAAGTTGAACGCCGTCTTTACAAGTCTACCGTGGTGGATGTGGATTTGAAAACGACTGATGGATTGAGCGAGGCACCAGTGGAGGAAGAGTGCGAGTATGCGAGCGCAGGCGAGGACGACGCATCGGCAGCTCTCGACGGAACTGGGAGCGAGGATGGTCAAGACATGGAGGATATGGGAGAGAGCGAAAATGGTGAAAAACGTGAAATGGTTACCGACGCGCTTCGAGGTGCACTCACTAAGCAAGGGTACAAAATTTTGGGGTCTCATTCAGGAGTGAAGCTTTGCAGATGGACAAAGGCGATGCTTCGAGGTCGTGGTGGTTGTTATAAGCACACGTTCTACGGGATTGAGAGTCACAGATGCATGGAGACCACTCCATCGTTGGCGTGTGCCAACAAATGCACTTTCTGTTGGAGACATCACACGAACCCTGTTGGGAAATCATGGAGATGGCAGATGGACGATCCGCTCGAACTCGTCGAGGCGGCGGTGTCAGAGCATCGTAAAATGGTCAAGCAGATGAAGGGTGTACCTGGAGTCTTACCTGAAAAGCTCGTCGAAGGTATGAATCCAAGGCACTGTGCTCTTTCTCTCGTCGGAGAGCCCATCATGTACCCAGAAATCGGCACCTTTGTCAACGAGCTCCACTCTCGAAAGATGAGCACCTTTCTGGTGACGAATGCCCAGTTTCCGGAAGCCATTTCAAACTTGCCCCCCATCACGCAACTGTACGTCTCAGTGGACGCAGCGACCCCTGAGACGCTCAAAGCGGTCGATCGTCCACTCTTTTCAGATTACTGGGATAGATTCATAGATTCTCTCACGGCGTTGAAGGATAAGCAACAGCGAACAGTCTACAGATTGACTCTCGTCTCTGGCTGGAACATGGAGGAGGTTGCCGCATACGCCAAGCTGATTGATCTCGGTAAACCGGATTTCATCGAAATCAAGGGGGTCACGTACTGTGGCAGTAGTGATGCGTCTTCTTTAACCATGAAGAACGTTCCTTATCACAAGGATGTGTGCGAGTTTGGCGAAGCCATTGTCAACCTACGAAGGGGAGAGAACGGTGAAGAAGAATACGGGCTCGCGTGCGAGCACGCGCACTCGTGCTGCATTCTCCTCGCCCGAACCGAGAGATACAAGATTGATGATGAATGGTACACGTGGATCAACTACGACAAGTTTCAAGATCTTGTCGCGAGTGGTGAAAAATTCACCGCGTTGGACTACATGGAACGGACGCCTAGCTGGGCGACTTACGGATCTGACGAGGGTGGGTTTGATCCAGAACAAGTACGACACAGAAAAGTTCGGAATCATCCAGGAAAGGTGTCAGAACCAAATACAGTACAGTAGATTCTATTTTAACACAACTTCTAGTGCTATCAAGTTTTAGCCGGCTCGACAGCTTCCTCATACGCACGAACGTTTGTATTCAAAATCTCTATGAGTAAATCCACGCTGGGCAACACCGCTTTGAGAATGGCCAAAGTCGGCTTGACGACAAACTTGATAAACCCAAGTTGATTATTTTGTGTAGTTCCCGGTTTTGCCAGCTTTCTGTCCAAAAACGAATCGACTTTCATCATGAGATCGCGAGTTCGGTCTCCTTGAATGTAGAATTCGTCGGTGATCATCGTGGCCCATGGAAACGCCAATTCATAAGGTCTCGCTGGATTACTGATGTCCGCACAATGCACAATGAATGCCAACGGAATCCACACACTATTCCACTCCTTGATCGGACGGGGATCACCGAGCTCATTGACTTCCATCTCGACTTCCTTTATCATCTTTTGCAACAATTCGCCGTGGAATTCCATGTCTGTGTGAAGTATGATTTTTCGCAACCAAAAGGTAATCTTACTTTGTTCTTCAGGGGCGAAGGCTTTGAGAACCTTGTGCTTTTCAAGCAATTCATACGTTGTAAACAAATGTCCGTTTTCATTTACGCTCGAATTGTTCCATCTCTCTGCGGCTTCTGATTTGGAATCGACTAAAAACGAATTGTTAAATCCTGGGTGGCCGACGTCGTGTACGACGGTTGACAACAGCAAGGTGAAAACGTGCACTGGTTCCAACTGTTCTATCAAGCCCGAATCGATGAAATAAGCCATCGCCTGCGTCACATCCGTAGCGTGTACGTTATTGTGGTACGCGACTTGGTTGTACAAACTCTCAATTTCCTTTAAGAAAACCGAGACGCGAGTTTCCTTGAGGGGAAGCGAGTCAAAGAGCCGAAAGTGTTCAAAGAGTTGCATCGCCAACGTCCTCAATGGATAGCCGTTTACCTTTGGGTCTTTCGCAAACTTGAAGACGTCAAACGATGACCAACTCACAATGCGGTCGTCTCTCCTCAAGTCGATCGATACGCGTGCCGAGTTGAACTGTTCTGAAGAATCTCCAGAGAGTTGCCCAGAAAGGTCGCCAGAGCTCTCCTCGCGAGGGAAAGAGTTAGGTCGCATACTGAGCGAGAGCTCTGCCATGTTCTGAGCCAAAAGCGTCGAAGAGAGGGACTCTTTATTAGAGTAAAACTGACCGACGAACCCTCGAGCGACGGGATCCAACAAACTGACCGCGTCTTTGCTCGCCTCGCTCCCGTGAAATTGTAATATCAACGCATTGGCGAGGTTCAAAGCATTCTCAACGGAACTAATACAAACTTCGTGATTCGTCTGCACCCCGGACTTTTTCTTGGCCAGCTCCATCTCTAACAAACGTCTCAACGTCCGAAAAGTCGTTCTGTAGATGGTAAGCTCGTCCATCAATATCGAAGACGACCCGGCGTCCTCGTCGTAATCGTCGAGCAACTCTTCAACCGCCCCGAGAACCAGCGCCCTTTTAGAATCCGACATCGCGAATCCATGCAACTCCATCGTTTTCGCTCGAAGACTTTTGCGCACGTGCTGCGTGTGATGGCTCAATCCCCGCGGCGTTGTCTCTTTCGAGTCCATTCGCTCTGGAAACTCTTCAACCACCCTTTGGAGTTGCCCACTCGCCCCCTCTTCCCCGGCGTCGTCGTCATCAATCTCGACGCGGCGCTTCGTCGTCGTCTCCCTCGTCGACCCATCCTTCATCTTTTTAGATTTATTCCGTTTCATCGATCCAAAAAACCCCATGGTACTCTTCAATCCAACCGAAACGAAATCGTCGCCAGTCGGCTCCCCTTCCTTCTTCGCCTCCGGCGGTCCCTCCCGTCGTCCGCGCGCGTACGGATACACACACGAATACACACACACGAATACGCACACACACCGCCTTCGTTCGTTCGGTCGAGATATCGACGCACCCGACGACCGACGTACGTACCCACGTCGCGGTGCGCGCGCGCGCGTCGTTGTTGAGTGCCGACCGAAATTCAACCTTCGGTAGGTCCGTCGGTTCGGTTCGGTTCTTCATCGTCGTCCTCGTTCAACCGAAACCGAAACCGAAACCGAAACCGAAACGATCGATATTTTCACCCGATCCAAAAAGAACGAAACCAAGCGAGGGCACGCACCATCGCACGGGGGGAAATCCACTCGTACACTCCACGAATAAAATCCAAATCCACCCGAATCCACCCTGGGTGCGTGTGTGTGTGTGTGTGTGTGTGTGTGAATCGACGACTCGTGAATCGTGAATCGTGTGAATCGTGACTCGAAACCGACGACGACGATACGGCGCGGGAGAGCGAGCGAGCGAGCAACCGAACCGAATCCATCGGTGCAGTCATCAGTCGGTCGAATCGGTCTAGGCGCGCGCGCGGTGCGACACTTTGACGCACGTGTACGGGGAAGAAACCGACCCGCGTTTGAGACGACGACGACGACGCACGCACGCGCAACGGGATGTCGAGCTTTACCATGACGGCTGCGGCGCCGACGATCGCCGCTCGGACGACTGCCGGGAGACGAGTGGATAAACCCGCGGGCGCGCGAAGCGCGGTTGGCGGTGCGCGAGGACGGGCGGCGACGCGATTCGTCGCGGCGCGCGCAGCCGCGGCGCGAGGGATTGAGGATGAAGTGAAGATTGATCAGGCGCCGACGACGCTTCTGAGAGACGGCGCGGGTGAGGAAGGGGATGATTCCGCGATGCGCTCGAGGTTTGAGAAGATGATTCGCGCGGCGCAAGACGAGATTTGCAACGCCATCTCCGAGCTTGACGGTAAGAAGTTCCATGAGGACGCGTGGACGAGACCGGGTGGTGGTGGAGGTATCTCCCGGGTGTTGCAAGACGGTAATGTTTTTGAAAAGGCGGGCGTCAACGTTTCCGTCGTGTACGGCCAAATGCCGCCAGAGGCGTACCGCGCCGCCACCGGCGAAGAAGGCTCGGGCACTGAAATGATTCCGTTCTTTGCCGCCGGTATCTCGAGCGTTATGCACCCGCACAATCCTATGGCCCCGACTGTGCACTTCAACTACCGTTACTTTGAAACGGATGCGCCGAAGGGTGCCGCCGGCGCCCCGCGCGCGTGGTGGTTTGGCGGCGGTACGGATTTGACTCCGTCCTACATCTTTGATGAAGATGTCACGCACTTCCACCAAACTTTGAAGGATATCTGCGACAAGCACGACGCTGAGTTCTACCCGAAGTTCAAGCAATGGGCCGATGATTATTTCCTCATCAAGCACCGCGGTGAACGCCGCGGTGTTGGGGGTGTCTTCTTTGACGACATGAACGACCGCAGCAAGGACGAGCTCCTCGCCTTTGCCACCGACATGGCTGCCGGTGTCGTCCCGGCGTACGTCCCGCTCGTCGCCAAACACAAGGATGACGAATTCACCCCGGAACAACGCGCCTGGCAACAAATGCGCCGTGGGCGCTACGTCGAGTTCAACCTTGTCTACGACCGCGGTACCACCTTTGGCTTGAAGACGGGTGGCCGCATCGAGTCTATTCTCATGTCCTTGCCGCGCTACTGCGAGTTCCAATACGACCACAACCCGGCTCCAGGTTCTCGCGAAGAAGATGCCTTGGATGCCTTCAAGAACCCGCGAACCTGGTGCGCGTAAACAGGGAAGCCTAATCTTTTTCTTGCTTCCACGCGCGCTCTGCCTTCGGGCGTTTTTGTTCGCTCGATGATACCCGACGGTGAAGTCTTTGACATTTTTACCCGCCCGCCTCTCGCTCTGCGCGCTTCACCCTCAGCGTGGGCCAACAAGATTTTTCATACCTATCTGAAGTTTCTCCAATTCAATCGTCGTCGTCCCTCCCGTTCATTCGTTCGTTTGTTCATTCATCCAACCTCTTGATAAATCCACCGAGTGCAGCCTCTTCCCAATTCCATCTCTGGAAGGTGGAGGAGTTGACTCGATGGGACCCCTCGACGAAAAGCTTGATTCACGAACCGCCAAAACGTCTCGAAAAAAAATGAAATGGACACGAACCAGCCTAGGTTGATTTGGCGCGCCTGCGTTCCCTCGAACGGCATTCCGCGCCCACGCGTCGTCTGAATCCTTCCCGCGCCCGCGCGAACGGATCGAAAACGCGAAAGGAGTGTCTATTTGTGTTTGTGTGTGTTTGTGTGTCGGTCAACGCGCAGTCCAACGACGTGGTCGCTGCGCGAGGGTGACTTGGATCGTGAGACCGTTCAAAGGAATTCGTTTGAAACACGAACTGAGCGAACACCATGACGAACAGTGATTCCATCGTGGTGACTCCGGGAACGGAGTTGCCTTTTGCGTGTGCGTCTTCTTTTTTTCTTTTCCTGCTTTTTTTGTTTTGAAACTGCGCGCGCGAACGTCGTGGGGGTGGTTGGATTGTTGAGTTCTTCTACTATAGCTGGATCGATCGATGACCGAATTTTGAGCCGGGCGAACGAGCGAAGTAAGACTGACGAGGCGTGTGTGTCTTTCGCGTCGCAGTTGAACTCAGAAAGCAAATTTCCTCCGAGCTGACGCTCAAGAACCCGACCAAGGAGAGGCAAGCTTTCAAGGTGAAGACGACGTCTCCGAAGAAGTATTGCGTCAAGCCGAACACAGGCATCGTTGAGCCAGGTTCTAGCGTCAAGGTGACGGTTGTCATGCAAGCACACCGCGAAATGCCGGCTGATTTCGCCGCGTGCAAGGATAAATTCTTGATCCAAGCGACGGCGAGTGGTGAAGCAACGGATATGGCTGAGTTGTTTTCCAGACCAGACCAAAAGATCAATGAGACGCGACTCCGCGTGAAGTATGTGACGGGCAACAAGCCGGCCACCGTGCCTGAGGAGTTGCCGCCGCCGCCGCCGAACGAGACGGATTCGGAACAGCGGGCTCGCTTGCAGCGCGAAGTGGCGCTGTTACAAAACCGCAACAAAGTGTTGGCCAATGACTTGAACATGGTCATGAAGAAAACGGGCAAGAACATTGTCAAGGGATTCACATTGCTCCACATTCTCCTCACCGCGATCCTGGCCTACGTTCTCGGTCGATATTTGTAATTTGACACCTCTTTAGCCTGTTAATAACCACTTCGTCACCGTGCGCGATTTGGGTGCGAGGAGCGTAAACGAGACGGCCGAGCGTTTTCATTTGATTTGGGGTGCTCAATGCAAAGATAACATTACAAAACTTTTTTGTTGCGTGCGGTTCAATACATAAATTACAGTCCAAGCTGGACGCGTGATTCGCCTTGGGAGATGCCCGGAACATCGTCATCCTCATCCTCATCTTCCTCACTTCCTCTAGTACCCCCGAAAGTTTCTGGAACAGAGGTGTCTATCAAACCAGTTTCATCGCGCATGCGCTGCATGAAGTACTTGAAAGACTCGAATTGGTATGGTGAAAAGAGCTCGGCGTTGAATCTCAAAAAGGTGAAACACGCCATCGGAGGGAGCATGGTACCTTCGCGCCACATTTTTTCGTCGTTGCCCTCACCGGCACAGTTTCTGATGATCCTGTCGTACGCAGCCTGGTCGAATCGACAGAGGGCGTTTTCGCCGGCGAATGGAACGCTGTATCGTGCGCACGCCGATCTAATCTGCCTGAGTAAACCTTCCGGCCCGCAGTGACAGTACCACGGATGGTCGCTGTCAGCCATCTCGACACACGTGAAGTTTAAGCGCGCATCGTGCTTCTTGCATATTTTCACTATTGGTGCGTAACCGTCGCGCTCGGGGACAATCTCTCCCGCTCGCGTGTTGAAGTACCCGGCGGTGAGCTCGGCGGCATGAGACCTAACGTTGTACCACCAATGAACTCCCGCACATTTGATTGCCAAGGTGACTCCAGTTCGATCAAAAACACGCTTGGCCATCTCGAGCATACGGTCTCCGTGCTGCACCAGCTCACCCGAGTACCACGACAGGAAAAATAACCCATAGTCTGTGTCCCAACTGCCGCCGTCGTAACGGAAAAAGCCCGTCTCAAAGGGGAGGTTACAGTAGCCTCCCGTGTCGTGAGGACCCGACCCACCCCACTCAATGTGGCCCGCCTCCGAGGCAGCGCGAGCCAGGGATACCAACGCACGCTGATCGTAGCACTGAAACTCACCGATACCAGGGAAACGCCACTGAGACGCCTTTTGGGCAAATTTATTCTCTGGGTACGCTGGATACCGCAACTCTCCGCAAGGTCCGCACCCCACGGCGATCTCAGTCACGGTCGTTCCGAGGTAAGACTTGAAAGTCTTCCTAAAGCTAATCATGAAGTCCTTGTACGTGTTCATCGGCGTTCGACCAGCCAGCGTGGACGCGTTGTCTGCCCAAAGCGATATGCACTCTGGATTGCGGTAACCGTATTGGTCGGTGAAGAAGAGGTCTGGATCCTTGTCGCCCGCTTCGAGGACCCATTCCGGAAGTGGAATCTCCAAAACGTCCCCGACGTTGGCTCCACACGCATGAAAAGACATGACCGCCTGCACCTTGAGACCCATCTCCCGTATCATACCGATGACAGTCTTGTACGCCTCCCAGTCGTACTTCTTCGGTCCGGCTCTCTCCACGATTCCCCACCACACGTCAATCATGACACCCTCGATACCAACGTCTTTGAGCGCCCGCAAACCGTTTTCCAACGTCTCTGGATCATTGACCTCCCCGTCATTCGTCACCACATTGAGAGGAAGCATGACGTACACGGGCACGGGTTTGCGCGCGTACTCTCGCTCAAAGCGTCCGTTTCCGTCGGCGCCCGAATCCGCGCGCGTCCTCGTTGCCCGTTGTCTCGCCGCCGCCGAAGTCTTCTCATCTCGTCGACCCATCTCCCGACACACCGCGATTCCCCGTCGTCTTATCCCACCATTTCTCGACGCCTGCGTCTTACTTCTCCTTGTGTGGTGGCAATTCCCTCGCGCCGAAGCGGACGACGCGTTCATAGCCGACGAGAGACAATTCCTCGTTGGCACGACGGGCGACGCGTTTCCCTCGTCCTCCGCGCGGCGGGTCACACCCGGAATCCACCGTCGTTCACACAAACCCTTCAAACACCACCACCGAGGCGCGCTCCCACGCCCACGGCCCGCAGAGAAAACGAATTGATGAAACGGACGCTGACTCCCCCGCCAAGTCTCTGCGCTGGCTAAGAGAGACGAACGAGTGAGCGGGTGCGTTCGATTCCAAACGAACGAACGAACGGGCGGGGCCACGAACACGAACGTCACGGATCGTCGCGGCTGGATGGATGGATGGATCGATCGACGGTCAACACTCGACGGTCAACACCGCGTCCCGTCGCTTCGTCGCTTCCTCCGTCGTCCACTGCGGACGGATGGACGGATGACGTCCACCGCGTCCCGCGCTCTTCCCCCAAAAAGATGAAATCTAGCGAGTGAAGAGTTAAAGTATGAGTATTAACACTCCTAGTGTGTGTGAGCGAGCGGTGAGATGGCCCCCCAAAAAAGCACGACGCGCGAAGAGAGAGAAAGAGAAGGGTGCGCGCGCGTAACGGCACGGCACTCGGCACTCGGCCCGCGCGTCGTGCGGCGACGGGGGACGAACGAAGCGATAGGTAAATGGTGGACCCGGGAACGGTGACGGTGATAGCGCTGTGCGCGTACGCTGGTTTAAAAGTGTCCGTCGTCGGGTACGCCGTGTACGCCTACGGGTGCAACCGAGCGACGCGAAAGAATTGCGAACGCGGGGGCGGGGCTGACGAGGACGACGGTGAGGAGGACGAACGGGAGGAGGTTGGACGCGAGCTCCCTGGGAAGATTGGGTCGGGTAAGGCGAAGGAGGCGTAAACGAGGCGCGGATGGAGGCGTAAAAGGGTTGGTCGAGAGAGAATTCGGACGCAGTCTCTCTCTCTCTCAAGGTTTGGACGAGTCCAGACGTGGTTCGCGGGAGGGAGAGGCGCCAGTGAGGTGAATCGGAACAAACCGAAGGGGACGACGGAACTCGTCGGTGCGTCGAGTAAGATGGATAATGTGTGTACAAGTTACGAGTTGTAACATCTAATGAATGGTATCTATGTATTTTCGTATGGTGCGATGCGCGTTGATCGCGCCGTCTAAGAGTCTTCGATTCCTACTTCTAAAATGTCGGACACCATGCGTTTGCGAAAGTATTCCATGTGCTTTTGGGAAAATGCGAGCTCAGCGTCGGAAGAGAGGTAGTCTGCATACTTGATCATGAAGACTCCGCAATCGCATCCGTTTTTTTGGAGGGGAATGTTCTTCGGGTAGTCTTCAATCCACTCGTCTGGGTCCCAGGTTTCGTCGAGCTTATTCTTCGCCTCGTCGATGATCCAGCTCTTGAGGTGCTTCACAGCCACCTCGGATTCTCCGAGGAGTGAGTCATAGTAACTGATACGTTTATTCTTGACGTCAATTTCAGCCAGCACCCAGTGCACAGATTGATGTATCGGGACGTAAATTCGATCGCACTTTAAGACGTCATACTTGAGCCTCTTCTTCAGCGTCCAGCGTCGAACGTTGGAGTATTCATAACGACCGCCGTCCTGATAAAGTTTGTTGATGAAGAATGTGCTAAAAAAGTGGAATCTTGGCTGTGTTTCACCCTCTAGTCTCGCTTCAGAAGTGCGACGCGAAAGAAGTCCGATGGCAAAGTTGGCCACTTCATCGTTGAGCCACGCTCCCGTTCTCAGAGTGGCAATGTCTTTGCCCGTCACCTCGAGCGCTCCTTGACCCAAGAAAGAGCCCGCGGCTAGAATTTCTCGTGACGGCGCGTCGAAAGCCTCTTGCACGGCTTCAAGCTGCGCTTTCGTCAATGGTTTGAGGAACTTGCGAGCGGCGACTTCACGTTCACGCTTCGCCTTGAGCTCTTGTGCTTCCACGCTCAAACGTTCGAGTTGCTCTTCTAAACTGCTAGAAGTCGACGCCGCTAACGTCTCACTGAGTTTTGCTCTTCTCAACTTCAAAACTTCTTGCATATTGCGAATCGTCGCCGCGTGCTTCTCGGACAGTGACGGTTCGCGGCGCTCCTCTCCCTCGCGCGGGAGAGCACGTCTCTTCTCAAGCGCGGATCGCTGCGTTCGACCCGCTAAGGAATCATTTTCGTACGTCATAATCAGCGCTTTGTATCTTGAAAGAGAATCGGCGTCGTCCCATCGTTTCATGCTCACATACTTCTTGAGCGCTTCTCCAAAAATATTGACGCGTTCGAAACTCTTGAAAGTTGGCAAACTGCCGCTTGTCTCTGGAGCTCTCCGTCCATTTTTCTCTTCTAGCGTGCCTATGCGGTCCTGAAACGAGCTATTCGTACCCCCCATGTAGTCAGATCGGCCTCTGAATACTTCCGCACCGTTTCTATGGAATGAATCAACAGCAGTGCTAAACGTAGCAGAAGTTCGTCTCCACGTGTTTTCAAAATCCCTCCTAGCTTCTCTCCCAAACGCAGTCGTTCCAGACAAGGCTTTGTCCCTACCCACACCGATCACCACGTCACCGTTGAGCCGATCGAGTAAACCTTGCCTCCTCGGTGGGGTTGCGTACGGGTGAGCGCGCGTGTACGCAAGACGCTCGCTCCAAGGACTCGACCTCTGAACGGGAGCTCTCGCGAGCGCACCGCCCGGCGTGAGGACGGGAGTGGAGAAATCAACCTCGTGAACCGCGCCAGACGCACGTCCGTAAGCGCTCTCAACCTCTCTGAGTCTAGAAGGTCCCGCCGGCGTCGAACCTGGCCCAAGATGTGCGAGCAGAGGCTCGATGCGCCCTTCGCCCGTGCCGAGGCGAGGGTGACCTAGTATGTCGTCGCAAACGCTCTTGGATGGAGTGTCCCGCAAAGCGTAGGTTGACATCAGTGCGCGCGCGTTCACACACCAGCGGCTCGCTGGTGCTTCAGCGACTATCGTGTGTCTACGAGTGCGGCACGTGGACATCCGCGCGTTCAAAAGGTTCAAACGTTGTTGGCGTGGATGAGTCTTACTTACGCTTTAAGTTTCATACTTGAATTAAAAGGCAATCGCAAATATGGTATATGCACACGAAGTCATCATAGTTTATAGGTCATAGATAATCACACTGGATAATCAAAGCTTAAGTCTGTCGCGGATAACTTCAGCGATGGAGTCTTCACCCGGGCCAATATCCTTGAAAGCGTCCAAAACTTCAACAATTGTGTCTTGTCTACGCTTCCACTTGGGACTTCCCTTCTTGACGCCAGTGCTACTGAAGGTACGGAGAACATCAACAGCGACAGACGGCGCCAAACCAGTCAAAAGGAGGGCGGCGAGGTTGACATCAGGCTCAGGCTTTTCATCGTCCTTCTCGACGCCTGGACGGGCACCGAAGCCAAGGCTTGATCGTCGAAGAATACTCACTTGCTCTTCGATTTCCAAGCCTGCATAAATAATTTTAGCAACCTTCGCGTTACGTTTGGCGACAACACGAAGGATTTCGACTCCATTGTACACAACACTTCGCAAGTAGTACGGGAGGACAAACTCTGTGACACCAACCATTCTACCCGGTTCAGACATGTTGACCAGGCCGATGGCGGCTTCGTTGTCTCTAAGTCTCTCAACCATGATGTCTATGAGGGTTGCCGCACGCGTGGTTTCAAGACCCATGAGAGCTTCAGCAGCACGAGTATCCTTAGCTCTCCAGAGTGCGGCTAGCGCAGCGGCAGCGGCTTCAAGGTTGGAGGCACCTTGAAGGATAATGGTCGCAGCAATAGGATCATCATCTTGGGAAACTTCCGAAACGAACGCATCAGTTTCGCCCGCTTCGAGTCGCTCTTGCAACTTCAAGGTGCGTTCATCCAGGGAACCACCCATTCGCTTCGCCTCCGCGTCCGCCTTGGCTTTGGCTTCCGCGTCCGCCTTGGCTTTGGCCTCCGCCTCCGCCTTGGCTTTGGCCTCCGCGTCCGCCTTGGCTTTGGCTTCCGCGTCCGCCTTGGCTTTGGCTTCCGCGTCCGCCTTGGCTTTGGCCTCCGC